>UMBM01023546.1_pt1 | contig 57206 bp, 46 predicted proteins | sample 1963971 | NCBI WGS metagenome assembly UMBM01 (sample SAMEA4835942, study PRJEB28245) | human gut metagenome | biome: gut microbiome; material: fecal sample | place: Denmark | collected 2008 | reverse complement strand
AATGATTGTTTTTCTAACTATATCATATTTCCACATTTCTTTCAATTCCTACAGAAAATGTCGTAAAATTATTTCAATGCATTCAATATAGGAGTTGAAAATATGAGAACATACACCCAAGAAGAAAAGCAAGCGGTCATTGACCGTGTTATAATGTATCGCAAAGTGAAAGGAGATATTATGACTACCTCAAAAATTCCAACAGCAACAACAATACCACTGGAACCGATTGAAAACGAACATTTTTTTGCGGTGGTTATCCCGGAACAAAACTCACGATGGCAAAGCAATGTGCTGTGGATATTTAGAGTTGGATGCGGTGTAGCTTTGATGGCATCTTCTCATAGAAGTAATGATCCAACTCCCGTACTTACTGTTGATGGTATCAGAACAAGAGACATTATGGGCGAGTTTGACCACATCAAAGAAGAACTGCTGGGCATGAGATAATTCCATGCTTTATTCCGATGAAAAATTAAATTATCAGAACTCAGCGGTTTAACGAATACCCCCAGCAGTTCAACGATTACTCGGCTGTTTAACGATTACAGCAGCGCAGAAAGCCACAATTCCTATAAAACGCACAAAACCCCGTCACAGAAACGTTATGTGACGGGGTTTATTATATGCCTAAATAGCTGAAACGCCTTATTTCAAGCGGTTTTCGGGCATAGAAAAATCCACCGTAATTCTATCAAAATTACGGTGGAATTTATGGCGGAGAGGAAGGTATTCGAACCCACTAAATCAATTAGTTTCCAGAATCATATCCATACTATCCGCCAAAAGTAACTTGTACTTTTGCATAGCGGACGGAAAGACGTGCTGATAAACACGCTCAATCATATTTGTTGACGAATGTCCCATCAATTCGGCTATGTATCTTTGCGGTATGCCCATCAGCAAGCATTTCGAGGCATAATAGTGTCGTAAGGCATAAAATTTGAAATAATACAAATCGCTATTTGTGTCAAAGAACTTACGCCACTGGTCACCGATTTCTTTTGCGGTCATACCGCAGATTGATTGCTGTCGGTGGTTAATGTTATTAAGAAGAGTCTTTTCCATTTGATTTGATATTGGGATAGACCGATAGCCAGCATAAGTTTTAGGTGCTTTTCGTATAGGATTGCCCTGATGATCCAATACGATTGCCGCCTTTATCTCAATTTGTCCTTTGCAAATGCAATCACCGGATAGAGCAGAGATTTCAGAAGGACGCAATCCGCATTGACTGGCGAGAAGAAAAGGTTTAAGTAAATTCGGGTTTGAATGCTTGATTCGGTTGTAAATTACATCAATCTCATCCTTTTCGGGAATGTAAAATGATGTTTTGATTTTCTGCGGCTTTGTTACATATAGCTTTGAGCGTATTTCCGGCGCAAACATTTTAACAGCAGCATTTACAAGTCCTACAGCATTGCTGATAGACTTTGGTGAGTATTTCAGCATATCGCCGTTAATAGCACTTTGATATAGCTCAGAATTTAAATCCGATAACTTGACGTCCATTAAATTCTGTAACTGATTGCGCTTGATGATCATATAACCTTTTACAGTTGATGGTGATAGAACAGCATACTTGCTTTCTATATAGCGATCTATCGCCTGTTTTACAGTGATATTTTTGTTATTGTTCATTAAATCCTCTCCATTTCCAATTGATTTGATTATTATATCATAATTTGAGATGTTTATCAAATATTGTAAAGCACGGCTCGTCCGTGCTTTCTGTTTTTAAAAAGGAGGCGAACTGATGCCTGCAAAGATAATTGATTTTACTGCACCGCACAAACGTAAAACAGAAAGCGAAATTGAAATATCAAAAGTCGAGAAGATGGCTCTTGACAAGAAGATGAGCTACGGACAGTATGTAGCGATGCTTGAAGAAGAAAAGAAAAAAGACTATATGCAGCATTAACTATAATTGAATGGTGCGACACGGTGTCGCACTATACATGAGAGCAACAGTATACAGCCGGTGCAATTCCGGCAGCTCTCAAGGAACGACAAGAGGTAGAAAAACGCTTTAAAGCGTGCTTATGATGGGAATTGTGATTATGTCGTTTCTTTTGCAACGGACAGTGATAGCTACACTGTAGGACGGAAAAGTAAGCCTGCCGTCCTTTTCCGTTGCTTTATTTTATAAAGAGGCTTAACAATATGTGTTGCCCAGCAACAGAAAGAGGTTTACAAAATGAAAATGATCGCTTTTTACAACAACAAAGGCGGAGTTGGCAAAACTTCCACGGCAATCAACATTGCATACACGTTATCCCATCGTAAAAATCGTGTTCTTTTAATTGACTTTGACGGTCAGTGCAACAGCTCACGATTTTTTACCGAATTAACAAACGACGAGAGCGGCTGTGAACGTGCTATTATCTGCGCCGATGAGAAGCCACTGATTAAAAAAACACGTTATGATAACATTGATATTGTAACTTCATCGGTTAAAATGAACGCAATATCTAATGAGTTTGTCAACTTATCAGATGAAGAAAAACAGTCAAATATAATTAAGTTCAGACAGTCAGCTTACGACTACATAATAGTTGATATGCCGCCGGCGATGAACGATTTCACGGAAAACGTTTTGACGATCTGTGACTATGTATATGTGCCAATCGAACTCGGAACTTTTGCAGTCCAGGGACTTGCAAGAGTAACACAGAAAATCGCAAATGCCGGTACAAAATACGCTTGCTTTGCATCAAAATACGATAAAGGTAACAAAGCAGATCAAGAGTTACTTGAGATAATGAAAAAGAACCTTGGTGATAAGGTTCTAAATACCGTTATACCTTTTTCTCGTGCAATCAAGAACAGCATAAGTTACAGAATAACGGCTTCAGAGTATATGTCTTGGATAAATCCTGCACGTTGCTACGAACGGCTTGCAGACGAAATTATCCGAACGGTTGAGCAGTAAGTTAAGGAGGATGTAAAAATGGCAAAAAGATTTAATTTTGACGAAGCCATAACAACAGATATAAAAGGTGCGGCATCAGACAGCTACATTGATAATATAAAGATGATAAAAATGACGGACATTGAAACAAATTCAGAAAATTTTTACTCTCTGCCCGACATTGAAGAACTTGCGGAAGATATAGAACGGCAGGGGCTTATTCATAGTCTTGCCGTTACGAAAACATCTTACGGAACATATAAACTTATCAGTGGACATAGAAGATTATCTGCGATAAAACTTTTAAGTGAAAAAGGGAAATGGAACAGCGGAACCGTTCCTTGTTATGTGATTACGGCAAAGAAGTCGGAGGCTGAAATGAATCTTGATCTGATAATGCTGAATCACACACAGCGGAAATACAGTGACGCAGATATTTTTAAAGAACACGAAGAACTTAAAAAAATATTTACACAGCTTGAAGCTGACGGCGTTGAAATAAAAGGCAGACTTCGTGAAAAAATTGCAAAGGCAATGCACGTTTCTTCTGCACAGATTGGAAAGATTGAGAACATAAAAAACAATGCAATTGATTCTGTTAAAGTGGCGGTTGAAAATGGTGAGCTTTCTATTTCTACCGCAAATGAAATTGCAAAACACAATGCCACGAAACAGCAGGAAATCATATCATCGCCGATAGAAAAAATTAAAACAGCTGATGTCCGTAACATAAACAAAGATAAATCAAAAGCAAAAATGCCTAAATGTGATGAGCCGAAGATTGACAGTACATCTGACGAAGCAACCGAGATTTATCTGACAACGGATGAAACAATGTTTATGAAAAAGAACCTCGACATACTTGGCTTTTCATATCTGCTTTCTGTTTCTTCTGACAGTGACAAGCGGATTATTGAAAATATAATATCCAAAATAAAAGGAGAGAAACCGAATGGCAAGAGATGTTAATGCACTTATTAACAAGTGCGAAAATGCGATAACTCAGGAAGAAAAAACAATATCGGATGCTAAAGAAAAAATCAGAAAATTACGCAAGGAAATTAAAAAACTTAATGCCGAAAAGGACAATCAGTTTGCTAACGATTTACTTGCGGCGATTATGAAAGACGGCGAAATATCCGATGAAAAACGAAAAGAAATTCTTGCAATGCTGAGCAATTCCGATACAAAAAAATCTGACAGTCAGATTGAACAAAATGCACTGACAGAAGAAAAAAACTTTAACGAAAATGATTCGCAAAATACACTCAGTGAGCGTAGCGATTTTTAAAAAACAAAATCACAAATTTGTTTTTCGGGGTATTAGGGGGTTCACCCTAACAAGCGAACGAGTGCACCAATCGGGTGCACGTGTTCTGTGCTTGCCACTTTGTGATTTACTGCGTAAATCGCATAGTGCTTCTTGCTACGCAGAAGTTTCGAGAGGAGTAGAAAATGCCGTATAAAAATGCACGGATACACCTGAGAGTAACCGATGAAGAAAAGCAAAGTATTATAGAAAAGGCGGCTCAGGCAAGACAGAGTGTCAGCCAATACATTCTGTCACTATCAGAAAATAAAACAATCATTGTTGTCGATGGCGCAGACGAGGTAACACGTCAGCTATTAAAAATCGGAAACAACATAAATCAGATTGCGGTAGTAGCAAACACAAGTCGAAAGAATGAATGCGAATTGCCAAGTTACTACTTAAAGAGAATCACAGATTATCAAAACGAAATAATGAAACTGCTCAAAGATCTGCTACTTGCCGTCACCAAAGCAGAACACGAAAGTGAAGAAAGTGAAAAAAGCGATGGCGGTTAATCAATCTGCAGAAAACAAAATCAAAACCGTAGCAGGTTTGACGGAAGCACTTGCTTACATAACAAATCCTGCAAAAATATACGAGGTTTCACGACTAAATTGTTCGGGAAGTAATTCAAATACTCTCGAACAATTCAGATTATTGCGTTTAGCTTTTAATCAGAATAAAGGAATTATTGCTCATCATTTTATTCAGTCTTTTTCTCCGAACGATAATATTACGCCGGAAACTGTTCATCGTTTCGGCGTGGAATATGCGAAGCAGTGTTTCCCGAATTATCAAGTAGTTGTCAGCACTCACATTGACAAAGAGCATTTACATAATCACATAATCGTAAATTCCTGCAATATGATTACAGGAAAAAAGTTTTACGATAATAAAGAATCAATGAAAAACAACAGAGATATAAGCGATAAACTGTGTCGCAAATACGGAGTATCTGTTATAAGCACTCAATCTGAATTCAAACCGATAGATCAAACAACAATGCAGTTAGCACTAAAACAAAAGTCGTGGAAAATTCAGCTACTGAGTGATCTTGATGATGCGAAAGAAAAGTGCAGAAGCAAAAGCGAATTCATATCTTTTTTCAAAAGCAGAAATTATGAAATCCGATATGAAAAACATATAACAATTCGCAAAATCGGTGAAAAGAAAGCAATTCGTGTTGATACTTTGGCTAAACAGTTCGGCAACCAATATACTAAAGCCGAGCTTGAAAAGGCAATGGGATATTCAACAAATCTTGCTGATACAAATACAAACAATGTAAATTTGCAATCGAAGAAAACCTGCGCAAGAAAAAATATTAACGAATGGCAAAGGTTTGAATCTTGGTCATTTTCTCAAAAAAACCGATACGCAAATAATTACAGGTGTTTAAAAAAACAGTATGGAACGAATTATCAACCGAGCCGTTTTCCGAAAGGTACACGGAAATCCTTGTTGCTTACACTGTTGTGTGTATTTTTTGTCAGTCCACGAAAGACATACAGAGAACATACAAACTACCGGTTATCCAATAGGACTACAGCTAATACGAATATAATCAGAACAAAATATCGGTGCGAGAACATCAGATACGGAGACCTGATATCAGCCCAGGGCAACAATTTTGCTGTTAAAATTCCGGCAGATCAGCTTGGAAAAATTATTGTTCTCCCGATTTTCTACAGTGCAAATGTGAATTTAGAAACCAAGACAGCGGTTATTACTGTTAAAGAATATAACAAAGAGATAATCTGCAAGGCTCTCGGTTATGACAGCAAGCAAGTTGAACAGCAGTCGGATAAGTTGATCAATTCACAAAAATACAAACGATTAAAAGATCACGCTGCTTCTTCAAATACAAAGCTCAGCTATATGATTGTTACAAAAATTCAGCTTGAGCTTTTAAAATTGAATGAAATCGAGCTTGCGGCTTTTCCTAAGGACGACGGAAAATATAATGTTGCGTTTATGCCGGACACCAAGGAGCGCATCAATAAAATCCTCTACCCGTCGGATGATAGCAAACAGGAATCAGAATATGAAAGAAATAGCAGAATCAATAATGAAATTAAACGTTTAGCTGCAATAAACGGCGAGAAGCCTAAATATAGAATCGTTACTTCCGATTTGCTTGACAACATAAAGCAATCCGGTATCCAGTTTGCTTATTTCAAAAAAGGCGATAAGTACAATATAGTTTTCCTTAGAGAAAATGAAATGAAAATTGATCAATTGCTGAAACAGTTCCGAAAGAAAAATTAGCAGGAACAACAAAAAATTCAGCTTTGATTTGTTTAATATTTAGCGTTATAATGATAGACAAACGCAACAAAAAGTGTTATAATAAAGTCGGCGAAATCTATTCTCCGACTTTTTATATAAAATGATGACGGCTTGCTAAGAAGTGAGCCGCAGAAAAAACGGAGGTATAGATATGGCAAGGAAGTACGAACTGATAAATGATTTGTACGATCAAATCATTGTCGATGTGACGAAAGAAGCTCGAGCGTGGCAATCGTTCTTAAGAACTGCTTGCAGAAATTACAAGCTACGTTTTGACGAACAGCTGTTACTGTTTGCTCAGCGTCCGGACGCAACGGCAGTATTAGAAATCGAACGTTGGAACACAGCATTCGGCAGATGGGTCAACAGAGGTGCAAAAGGTATAGCGGTATTTGAGGATTCTACAGGCGAAAGTCAAAGACTTAAATACTACTTTGACATCGCAGATACACACGGTACAGAACAATCAAGAGAAGTTCCTGTATGGGAAATGTCAGAAGAATATCAAAGCGATGTTGCAGAAGCTCTTAAGAATGCTTTCGGCACATCAACCGATTCAGACGATCTTAGGATTGTAATCAAAGAAAGTGTAGTAAATGCAGTTGACGACAATATAGACGATTATATCTATGGTATTGTCAAAAGCGGAACCGGCAGTGAAATTGACTATATGAAGCCAGAGGATGCAGAAGAAATATACAAGAGAATAGTAACTAACAGCGTTGTATATATGATATATGAACGGCTTGGAATGGACAACCTGTTAACCGATGACGATTTCAACGGTATAGAGTATTTCAGTACACCGGAATTGCTGAATTCAATAGGATATGCTACCGGAGATATAGCAAGAATGGAACTCGGCATAATTTCTAAAACCATCCGTTCAACAAAAAAAGAAAAGCAACAGGTGATTCAGCCTGTAATCAATAAAATTTCCGATAACGAAAGGAGTTCTTACAATGAAAGAAATCACTTACACAATGCAGGGCGATTATCAGATTCCGGATCTGACATTACCGACACAACCGGAAGTTACTCTCGGCAGATGGGCAGAGATGAAGAAAGAATATCTGAAGCAGCATCGCAAAGTAATGTACTACAATCTGATGACAAAAGGTCAGTTGACGCAGTATCTCGCAGACGAGGAACAGAGAGCACTGAAGCTGGAGGACAAACTGATGAAAGAAATGTCGGCAACACAGGGGCTGACGGAAGAATTGAAAGCAAAAGACATGATGAAATGGGTACAGCTGACGAACAATCTGCGCAACGAAGTGCGGGAGATAGTTACTCAGCAGATAATAATGAGCGTTTAAGCAATTATAAACCGTTGCCGTCAATAGAAGAACAGACAGCGTTTATTGAAGAATTTAAAGCAGAGGTTGCCAAAGCCTCTGCTTTTTCTATTCCGAATGAAATTATAAATGACCATCTTGCCAACGGAAGCGGCTTTCGGGACGGGAAATACCGTATCTATGAACAGTTCCGGAAAAGCTTATCACAAAAAGAAAATGCGGATTTTCTGAAAAACGAGTATGGCATTGGCGGCGGAACACACGCAGGCGGCGTATCCGGATATTACTATGACCACAATGCAAAGGGTATTTGTATTAGCAAGGGATTTGCTGATAACGCAACGAGAATCAATTTAAACTGGTTAGAGGTTGCAAAGCGCATACAGCTGTTGATTAACAACGACAGGTATCTGAATGCAAAAGAAAAAGAGCGTTATGCTCAATGGCTCAACGAGCGTGAGGAAAGGCAATACACCGAGCAGGGTCTTAGCATTTCTGAAAACAAGGATAATGAGAAGTATATTTACAAAGTCGGCGATACCGTTTTCATCGGAGCGTCCGAATACAGAATTACGGCAAAAGACGATCAGCAGGTAATGCTCAGCGACGCTAACGCTCCCCTTTTCAACAAACAATATGATATAGCGGATTTTGAGCAGAAGATAAAAGAAAATGCGCTTAACGAGCATTTAAAGGTTATACTTTCAGAAGAAGAAAGCAATACGTCTGTTATTTCTGAAACGAATACAACTCCAGAAAAAATCACTTATGATAAAAACGGATATTATGCTGATGATTTGGATGAAGGTGACCTTATCAAAGTAGATGGCGAAATATGGGTAGTAAAATCCGTATCTTCATATTCTATTTCTCTCATAAATGAAAGCGGTGACAAGAAATATATATCAAATTCACCGGACAGCAAATGGCAAGAAACGTTGGTTTCAAGATATAATTTTGAATTCATCGGTAACCGTGAGGGAACAAATACACAGGTCAATAATGAATCAACTGATAGCAAACAGTTAAAGACAGCTCGTGAGCATAAGAAAAACCGCAAGCAAAACAACGCTCCCAGTGTTTTGTACCCGGAAATCAACAATGATTACCGTACAAATTTCCATATTGATACCGATGAGTTGGGTGCAGGTACTCCGCTCGAACGCTATTATAACAACATTAATGCCATACGTCTGCTCAAAAAGTTAAATAGCGAACATAGACTTGCTACTCCAACGGAACAGGTCATACTTTCACAATATGTCGGTTGGGGCGGATTACCGCAATTCTTTGAGCAGTCAAACTCCCATTACAATGAACTTAAAGATTTACTTAGCGATAGTGAATACACATCGGCAAGAGAGTCAACTCTGACAGCGTTTTACACTCCGCCGACAGTTATAAGAGCCGTATATAAGGTTCTTGAAAATATGAACTTTAAGAGCGGTAATATACTTGAACCATCCTGCGGCATCGGTAACTTTATCGGTATGCTGCCGATAACAATGCAGGACAGTAAGGTTTACGGTGTTGAGCTCGATACTATATCAGCCGGAATTGCACAGCAACTTTATCAGAAATCATCAATAGCTGCACAGGGTTTTGAGAATGTCAATATACCCGACAGCTTTTTCGATGGCGTTGTTGGCAACGTGCCATTTGGCGATTTTAAGGTTGTTGACAAGAAATACGATAAGCACAATTTTCTGATTCACGATTATTTCTTTGCAAAGTCATTGGATAAGCTCCGTCCGGGCGGTGTTATGGCTTTGATTACAAGCAAGGGTACTATGGACAAAGAAAACAGTTCGGTCAGAAAGTATATTGCTCAACGTGCCGAACTTTTAGGTGCAATTCGCCTTCCGAATGATACTTTTAAAAGCAGTGCCGGAACGGAGGTTGTATCTGATATTCTGTTTTTGCAAAAGCGAGATCGTCTTATTGATATTGAGCCTGACTGGGTTCACCTTGATACGAACGAAAACGGAATTCGTATGAATTCATATTTTGTTCAGAATCCTGAAATGGTACTCGGTGAAATGAAGACTGTATCAGGTCGTTTCGGTCAGCAAGTAACTTGCGAACCGTATACAGACAGTAGTCTTGCCGATCTCCTGTCTGATGCTATTGCCAATATTCACGGCGAAATATCAGATTACGAGAATGATGTTGCAACCGATGAACTTGAAGAAGATATGTCAATTCCCGCAGATGCTTCTGTAAAGAATTTTTCTTATTCTGTTGTAAATGATAAACTGTATTTCCGTGAAAACTCACGAATGATACCTGTGACAGTATCTGCTACAGCAGAAAGTCGTATCAAAGGATTAATTATAATTCGTGATTGCACACGCAATTTAATCGAATTACAAGCAGATGACTATCCGGAAGAAGACATTAAAGCGGCACAGGAGTTACTTAACGCAAAATATGACAATTTTACTGCAAAATACGGACTGATTAACAGCAGAGCCAATAAGTCGGCGTTTAGCGATGATAGCTCTTTTGCACTTGTGTCTGCCTTGGAAATACTCGGCGATGAAGGGCAACTTGAGCGTAAAGCGGATATATTCTTCAAACGAACGATAATGCCACATAAGCCAATTACACAAGTTGATACAGCAAGTGAAGCTCTTGCAGTATCAATCGGCGAAAAGGCTTGTATTGACATGGAATATATGCAAAGCCTTACCGGAAAAGAGGAAAACGAGCTCTTTAATGATTTGAAAGGTGTAATCTTCTTAAACCCTCTTTATGAAGACAACAATGAAAATCTGTCAAAATATTTCACCGCCGATGAATATCTGTCGGGTAATGTAAGAGAAAAACTTGCAATAGCACGAAACTCGGCTAAAGTCGATTCCAGCTTTAACATTAACGTTGAAGCACTTGAAAAAGTGCAACCTGAAGACTTGACGGCAAGTGAAATTTCCGTAAGACTGGGTTCAACGTGGCTGCCGGTTGATATTGTTCAACAATTCATTTATGAATTTCTGAATACTCCCGGATACGCAAAAAGCAGTATAATTGTACATTACTCAAGGTATACGGGAGAATGGAGTATCGACGGCAAATCGTATGACCGAAGTAATGTAAAAGCATATAACACATACGGTTCTGCCCGTATAAATGCGTACAGAATAATCGAGGAAACTTTGAATCTAAAGGATGTGCGTATATTCGATTACGTTGAAGATATTGACGGAAACAGAAAGGCTGTACTTAATAAAAAAGAAACTGCTATCGCACAATCAAAGCAGGAGCTTATAAAACAAGGTTTTCAAGATTGGGTATGGGCTGATCCGGAACGCAGAGAAAGGCTTTGTAAACTGTACAATGAAAAATTCAACTCAATCCGCCCTCGTGAATATGACGGAAGTCATATAGTATTCAGCGGGATGAATCCGGAAATCACGCTCAGAGAACATCAGCGGAATGCAGTTGCTCATATTCTTTACGGCGGTAATACACTGTTAGCTCACGCTGTAGGTGCCGGCAAAACATTTGAAATGGTAGCGGCAGCACAGGAAAGTAAGCGACTTGGATTATGCAACAAGTCTTTGTTTGTTGTGCCGAATCATCTTACGGAACAATGGGCTTCGGAATATCTTCAGCTCTATCCGTCTGCTAACATTTTAGTGGCAACAAAAAAGGATTTTGAGACCAAAAACCGTAAACGATTCTGTGGCAGAATTGCAACGGGTGATTACGATGCAGTCATTATCGGACATAGTCAGTTTGAAAAAATCCCGATGAGTATAGAACGTCAGAGAGCCTCTCTTGAGCAACAGGAAAATGAAATAACAGAAGGTCTTGCCGAATTGAAGCGTAATCGTGGTGAGAATTTCTCCATAAAACAGCTTGAGAGAGCTAAAAAATCAATTAGGCAAAAAATCGAAAAGCTCAATGATCAGTCACGCAAAGATGATGTAGTTACTTTTGAGGAATTAGGTGTTGATAGAATATTTGTCGATGAAAGTCATTACTACAAAAACCTTTTCCTTTATACGAAAATGCGGAATGTCGGTGGCATTGCACAGACAGAAGCTCAGAAATCGTCCGATTTGTTTATGAAATGCAGATACCTTGATGAAATAACCGGAGGACGTGGAACGGTTTTTGCAACCGGCACACCTATTTCAAATAGTATGGTGGAGCTTTACACCATTCAGCGTTATTTGCAGTATGATACGCTCTTAAAGAATGATTTACAGCATTTCGATAGCTGGGCTTCCACTTTCGGTGAAACGGTTACTGCAATAGAACTTACACCTGAAGGCACGGGTTACCGAGCAAAAACAAGGTTTGCAAAGTTTTTCAATTTACCTGAACTCATGTCAATGTTCAAAGAAGTTGCCGATATACGCACAGCCGATATGTTGGAACTTCCCGTACCTAAGGCAAACTCCCACAATATTGCGGTCAAACCGTCAGAAATACAAAAAGAAATGGTAGCACAACTTGCCGAACGTGCCGAGAATGTACGCAAAGGAAATGTTGACGCAAGTGTTGACAATATGCTTAAAATTACTAATGACGGCAGGAAACTTGCACTTGATCAGCGTATGCTTAATGATATGCTTCCTGATTTCGAGGGCAGTAAAATTAACGCTTGTGTAGATAATGTATATCGGATTTGGAATGAAAATTCGGATAAAAAATCTGCTCAACTTATATTCTGTGATCTGTCTACTCCGAAGAATGATGGTGTATTTTCCGTTTATAACGACATCAGAAAAAAGCTGATTGAGAGAGGCATTCCTGAAAATCAAGTTAAGTTTATACACGAAGCCGATACAGATATTAAGAAGAAGGAACTTTTTCAAAAGGTACGTAAAGGCGAAGTCAGAGTATTGCTTGGATCTACTCAGAAGATGGGAGCCGGTACGAATGTGCAGGACAGGCTTATTGCGCTACACGATGTGGATTGTCCGTGGCGTCCGTCAGACCTTGAGCAACGAGCCGGAAGAATTATTCGTCAGGGAAACTCAAATCCGGAGGTTGAAATCTATCGGTATGTTACGGAACAGACTTTCGATGCTTATCTTTATCAGCTTGTTGAAGGCAAACAGAAATTCGCCAGTCAGATTATGACGAGCAAATCACCTGTAAGGTCCGCTGATGATATAGATGAAACGGCTCTATCTTATGCGGAAATCAAAATGCTTGCAACCGGAAATCCGTACATTAAAGAAAAGATGGATTTAGATATTCAGATACAAAAGCTGAAGCTGCTGAAAGCTAACTATCTTTCTGAAAAGTACAACCTTGAGGACAAAATAATTAAATTCTATCCTCAGAAGATTGCATCGTTGGCTAATACTATAAAGGCATTAGAACAGGATTTATCGACCGCAAAAGCACATCCGAAGCCTGTTGATGATAGTTTTGTCGGTATGGAAATCAATGGCGAATACATTTCAGAAAAAGCTGATGCCGGAAAAGCCATTTTAGAATCCTGTAAGCAAATGAATAGCTCAGACCCGATAAAAATCGGTAAATACAGAGGCTTTGATATGGAACTTCAGCTCAATCTTACAACGCATTTCTATGAAGTTTTACTTAAAAGTGCTACAACTCAAAAAGTATCGCTCGGTGATGATCCTAACGGTAATATAACCCGTATCGATAATGCGATAGGTCGCATACCCGATCATATTGAAAATGCAAAGGCAGAGCTGAAGAACATACAGACACAGTTTGAAACTGCTCAGATTGAGGTACAGAAACCTTTTGCACAGGAAGAAGAATTAAAGGCTAAGACAAAACGTCAGATAGAAGTTGAAAAGCTAATTTCTTCCGGCGAAAATGAGCCTGAGCAAAACGCTATATCTGATTATTACTACTTTTCTGCTACTGACGAACAGATAAATGCTTTAAACAATGCGTCTATTCCTTTTGAAAAGCAGACTAAAGCAGACGGTAGTATGGTTATTCGGGTTGCTACAGACGACAAATCTAAAGCTGAAGCTATTATGAACTCAAAAAACTTAATTTTATAGTTTTCTGACATTAAATGAAGCTGTGCGGTGTGTTTTCACACCGCACTATTGTTTGTGCTACAGATAGCACAACTTGACTGAGAAAGGATTATAATATGGAAAAGTTGTCCACGGTTGATAAAATCGAATTGATAGCAAGATATGAAATAAGGCACAATACACCCGAACCTGATCGTATCACAGAATGGTTTGGAGATTATGCAATGTATGCGTCAAAAAAGCTCGACAGAGAAGAAATGAATAATATCTTCGCTACAAAATTTGTCAAATTGTTGCTTGATGAATGGTTCAATGGATTTCGTGGTGAGAAAAGCATCGAAAAGGAATTCTTTGAGCATATATCCCGTTTGAACTCCGAGTGCTTCAAAAACTCGCTTCCGAATAATCTTGAGGATTGGGAAAAAGCAATCATAAATGAATTGGAAGGCGTTAGTGAACAAGTAGCCTCCGGTAATATCCCCATATTACAAGAAAGAACAAAAATCTATATTGACATGGATGGAACAATAGCAAGGTTTCACGATGAAAATTTATACCTTGAACGAATGTTTGAAAAAGGTTTTTTTATTGATTTAAAGCCTTTTGAAAACGCCGTATACGCTATTGAACAATTGGTGAATGATAGTACGGCGGAGATTTTTATTTTATCTGCAACAGTAAACTCCTGCTCTTTGGATGAAAAGCAGAAATGGTTAGACAGATATTTGCCAAACATTGATAAAGAACACAGAATTTTTACTTCTCTGAATGTACCAAAGTCAGAAGCTATCGGTCATCGGCTCACCGATAAAGATATTCTGATAGACGATTATAATAAAAATCTATTGGAGTGGGAAAAGGCAGGCGGTACATCTGTAAAAGCCAAAAACAATATTAATCACAAAGGACTGCACGGAGAATTATGGTCAGGTAAGCTGATCGATGTTGTCAACGGTGATATTTACAGCGATATTTGCAAATTGGCAAACGAGAACTACTATTATGCGTATATAAGTCAGAACGATGTTGAGCAACTTAAACAATCAGGCATTTGCTATCATCTTCGGATGTCGGGTGAAAGAATAATCGCAAAAGTCAATATCATCGATAAACCGATTCTTGACAATATAGTTGACAATAATCGTTCAGTAAATTGTGCTACAGGTAGCACAATCAAAATATAGAAAGAGGTGAGAAACCGTATTGTGCTACAGGTAGCACGATACGGTTATATGGATATACAGTCAAAAGTAATCAAAAATACGGATAACAAAAGTCCGGTGAAAGCCTATGCTACTGTTTTTCTAAACAATAACATAGCTATTCACGGCTTTAGAATAATTGATATAAGCACCGATGACGATGCGTTGTATGTAGCAATGCCAAGTAATCGTAACAGTGACGGAAAATACTATGATATGGCATTTCCAACACGCTCGGAAGTTAAAGAGGATATAATCAATTCCGTTATCGGAAATTATGTAGACAACCCATCTTCCCTACCTGTTGAAAAATCACCTGTAGATATGAAAATCACTGTCAGGCTTCATAAAACAAAAGCATGCGGTGATGAGGTTCCTGCTGTCGGTGAAATCAGATTGTCTGATAGCTTTGTTATCTCGGGAATAAAAATAATCTGCCGTGATGGGAATATAGACTATGAAATGCCAAAAATCAAGAGTAAAGATGGTAATTACTATGATATGGCAGTTCCTTTAAATGACCGTTTCGGACAATTACTCAAAGAAAAGGTGTTGTCTGAATACGGGCTGTTGTCTACTCAGATATTATGCGGGAACATTAACCATGCGGATTTGACGGCTGAAGGCGAAGTAGCATACAAGCTATTTAAAAACAATAGCATTGCTCAAAAAGTAATTAATCAGCTATCGGAACGTGAAATCAAATATTCCGCAAAAATCAACGCACGGGAAACTACAATATGTTTCTTGAAATCCGACTTTGAAACAGTGCGGGAAATATCTCTTAAAGCCGCATCCGAAACAGAAAAAAGTCATCAAAAGCTTTAATGCTTGAAACCTGCCGCCGAACTGAAACAGAACAGGATATGATGTAGATTGTATCCGTAACAGGAGGTACTTATATGAATATAACAACAAGAGTAACAAAACTTGATAACCCGGAAAGTAAGTTAAAAGCGTTAGCCACTATTGTGCTCAACGGCAACTTTGCTGTTGGTGGTATCAAAGTTATTGAAACCGAAAAAGGAATGTATGTGGCTATGCCGAATCATCTCGGCAAAGATAAACAGTATTACGACGACTGCTATCCGGTGACCGCTGAAATGCGCAAAGCAATAAACAAGGCTGTAATGACAGCCTATGAAAACAATGCTACTGCTGTAATTAAAAGTGAGCCTGAAGCAATTGCTACGAAGGTCAAGGTTGTTCCTAACAATAATCCTGACAGCAATCTTAAAGGATTTGCTCAGATAACAATGGATGATTGCTTTGTTGTGTCAGGTGTGAAAGTCTTTGACGGTGAAAACGGAATGTTTTTGCAGATGCCGCAGTATAAAAATTCAGCCGGTGAATACAAGAATGTTGCCAATCCGGTTACAAAGGAATTCCACGATGAACTGAGCAACAAGGTGATAGCTGCATATAAAAATGTTGCAACTACAGCAAATAAACAGCAGGAAACACAGGCAACCGCAACAAGCGTGAAGCGTTAACAGATAATCGTTCGGCGGCAGTTTTCTATATATTATGTGCTACAGATAGCACATTAAATGATACAAATTAATATTTGACACGAGTTGCCAATTATGATAGAATGGAGATAAAATTAGCATGAAAGCACAAATATGTAAAGCCAAAACAACTGGTAAATCAAGCAGAATATTCTGCGAGAATTGCTTTGAACCATGTTTATTTGAATTAAAAGATACTGTTCATACTTTCAATATAGGATTATTGGACATTCTTAAATGCGTTAAATTTGCTGAAGAAGAAGGAATCGTTCCAAAATTGCCTGATGAATGGTGGATTTCCGTCTCACAACAATTCGGATATTTCGATGAGGGATAATAATGAAGATTTTTAAACTAAAAGTCGGAAGCAGCAAAATATATGAGCTCAATAAAAATATATTTGAGCTTCAGACTAAGCAAAAAAAGCCTTACTACACTTTTAATAATTCCAACGAGCAAATTCAATATGCGGTTTGCCCTGCTTGCGATAATCCAATTCAGATAATCGGATTATATAAAAAACTTAAAAATACCGATAAACCCTACGGTCGACATTGCATACATAGTGTAGCGGGACTTGCCGAATATAATCAGCAAGCTTATGATTTTTGTCCCTATTCAAAAAAATCTTTTAATGTTAATCCACAAAGCAGAAAAGGCAAATTAACAGACCTTGAAAAAAATATTTATTATCTATTGCGTGATCAATTCGATAGAGTAATTTATATTTTAAGGCAGGTTCTTGATATTTATATAACAAACAAATCGGCAAAATCTATGTTAGAGACGTTCGTAAAAGGCAAAGGATGGTTATATTCATGGGGTACATTGAACAATATTCCGTGGATATTATGCCATCTATCCTGGGCAAAGACATTACTCGGTCAACCTATCAGAAAAGATTCAGATGTTTACAAAGCTATTATGAATAACTGCCATGAAGCCTTATTTTGTACGGATGAACGACATAAAGGTTATTCGATTTTAACTAATAAACCGGGTGAATTTGTTGATATCAGTTATTGCCTTATTCAACATCAGCGTGAGATAATAGACGATAATTTAATTGAAACATTTGAGCTGAAGATTTCAAATAGCAAAAATGAGGCTTTTTTCAGTAAGCAAATTAAGGTAGATGAGATGTATTTCTTAAATTTGATTAACAAAAATAATGAGCATTTTCGAAATAAGACCTTACTGGATATTGCTCAAAATTTGATGCCTGACTTATAAGTAATATCATAAAGCGACTGACTTCAGTCGCTTTTTTCTTTAATTCTGAAAGTTAATCAGCATTTCTATTTTGTGCTACAGGTAGCACAATAGGAAGGGAGTAAGTACATGGAAATATTAGCAATATTAGTAGCGTTCGTGTGTATATTAGGTTTAATAGGCGGCGTTGGCATAAGCTACGGAATAAAAAGCAAAAAAATAAATGACAATCTTGTTAAATTGCAGGATTGCCAGATCGGCGTAAAAGACGGTGAATTTTCAATTGCAAACCGACTCGGAGTAACAAACGGTGAAGAAACAAATCTTACGGCACAACATAAAATTCTCAGGGAAGATCACAAGGATATTAAAATAATCTTAAATGAAGAAATCAAGAAAAGCATTAATATCGTTGCAGACAACGCAAAGAAGACATACACCTTTATTGTGAATGAGAGCGAAATGAGAAAACAAAAAGAACAGTTACTCCAAAGCAATGAATACAGATGGACACAAGCCATTGATGACTTAATTTTGTATAAAAACATATTAGGAGAGAAAAATCAACTAATTGCCGATTTGTATCGAGAAAAATCTGAATTAGAGGAAGCAAATAAAGAACTTGATGAAGTAATTAAAACGCAAGCCAAACAGATAGAAGAGCTAAACGCTAAACTCAATCCCGATAAGCACGTGCACTCTCAAGATCAGGGAATGTACCCAGCGCTTTAATATATATAGAGATCTAAGCGACTGAGGTCAGCCGATTTTCTTTTGTGCTACCTGTAGCACAATGTAACAAGTTTGTAAAAATCGGCGAAACGCATAAAAAACAATACTATATTTTGTATATGTTTTTGCTATGTTTCGCTGGACTTTTGCCCGTTTTTATGCTACAATATACTTGAGGAAATAGTACCAAATCCCACAAAGGAGGACACCAAAATGAAACGTACCCACACCATACTCGCAACAATAACCCTTATCAGCGTAATACTGACCAGTGCTTGCACGGCAGGCAATGCAAGCAGCACAACGTCCTCTGCACCCGAAACGGCAGTGACAACTACCGCTCCAGCAGTAACGGGAACGGTAATGGATAGGATTGATGAGCCGAAAGCAGAAACAACTACCGCTCAGACCACAGCTATCACAGCAGTGACCACCACAAAGCCACAGGAAACAAAAAAGGCTGAAACTACCACTACCACCACAAAAGCGGTAACAACGGCAAAGCCAAAGCCGGCAACGACAACAACTGCCGCTACTACAAAGCCCGCACCCGAATGGACGGAGAGCAAGGCAAGCGGCACAAAGTATGTCAACACAGACTGCTACAGCCGTAAGAAAGCCGTACTCGGCGCTGACACAGTTAAGCTGTACAGCGTGAACGACAAGGTGACAGTGACAGCCAAGACCGACACAGGCTACTTCAAACTTTCTGACGGTAGCTTTATACACGGTGACTATCTGAGCGACAGCAAGATTGTTATACAGACTACAACAACCACAAAGAAAGCTGAAGCACCTAAGCCTTCACAGACAACAACGAAGAAGCAGGAAAGCAAGCCGAAGTCCATATATGAGTATCCGTTTGACCTTGAAGCAATAAAACAGGTTATAGTTAATGACGCTGTAAACAATTACGGATTAAAAAACCTTGAAGATCCAACCTGGACTCCCGAAGGTAGCACGTGGTTTACACCTCTTGTTATCTCTTACGATTTGCACCCCAATGTAATTAAAAGAGATATTGAGAGCTTTGCAAAGGACAACATAAAAGGGTTTATGAAAAAAGGCGACTATTTCAAAGTGTACATTCAGGACATATCTGAAGATTTGGATGTACGAGATGAAAACGGAAAGCTGACAAAAGCATATGCTATATACTTTTTAAGAGGTTAAACTGCTGATGTAGTTTATTCATAAATTTAAACGCATTTCGTATTTGTGAACAATTGAATATGTAAGAGCTTTGAGAGTATAAAATTCAAAGCTCTTTTTCTTTTTCTGAAAGCAAAAATTCAAAGCAGTCCGCACCCGTAGGACTGCTTTTTTATATATACAAATACAAATCAAGAAAGGAAATCAGTATGAAAAACAAATTCAAAAAGCTGACAAGCTTGCTTTTGGCAAGCATTATGATGTTGGTAGCACTTCCTATTCAGACATTAGCGGCTGAATGGGGTAAGGGCGATACCGTGTATGCCGCAATGATAGGTGATTTTGTCGGTTCTGACGGTAAGACTTACGCCGATAAGTACAATTACGACTACATCTACTATAAGTCGGACGGTAGCATAGGAAAAGCAACTCGTTATGCTTCTACTCACGCAAAGTTAGGCGTAAGTAAGAACGGCATTATTCAGCCCGCTATATGTATTGAAGCCGGTGTTGCATATAACACAGGAAGTTCTTATGTAGGTGAAGGTAACAATAATACCTATTTAATGAATCTTCCCTATGCAATCCGCAGAGATTTAAAAATCGCTCTTTTATGCGGTTTTAACAGCGATACAAAATCATCACCTGTAGCAAATACAAATCTTGATGACTTTTGGTTCGCTACACAGGCAGTATCGTGGGAAATTCAGCAAGATCTGCGTACAGGATACGGTAAAAGTGACCTGGCTGTTAATTCAATTATTCCTAATACACCTAAAACAGCTTATTACGACCAGTTAAAGGGCAGACCTGCCGAAAAGTGCTATGAATATATCCTGAACAAGATGAAAGCGTATTCACTTGTACCGAGTTTTACCGGAAGAGCGAAAGCTACTGCTCCTACTCATACAATGAAATATAATTCATCAACTAAGAAATATTCCATTGCGCTAACTGATGAAAATAACAGTAATATGCCTGCAAGTGCTTTCAATATTTCGGGAGTTACTGTTACAAAGAGTGGTAATAAGTACACCTTCAGTACAACAACCAAAATTAGCGGTACAAAGGCTTGTACATATAAAGCTAACCGCACAAGCGGAGATCAGCTCGTTATATGGAAATCGGGCAATGGCTCTCAGACTATGGCGGCGGGTATTGATGACCCTGTGCAGTTCTACGCAAACTTTAAGACCGAAAGCACAGGCACAGCTCAGATCAAGAAAGTTTGGGAACACAATCACGATACTTCAAGCACGAAAGCCGATAACAGCGACATCTATTTCACTATAAAGAATAGTTCGGGTTTGGCCGTGAAGGCTACTGGCAAGGCAGGCTCGTATACCTACTCTACAAGCGGTTCCGTGAGCCAGTTCAAATTAAACTCAAGTAACACTTTTTTAGTAAAATCGTTACCTGCAGGAACGTATACCGTTACAGAACACGGAAAGAATTCAGACGGCTCGATACCCTATTACACCCGTACAGGCGGTGTCAGCAAGACGGTAACAGTAACAGCAGGCGGCACAGGAACAGTTACTTTCAAAAACACGAGAAATACCGGTACGGGCAAGGTTATAAAGACCTGGATTGATACCAACGGTAACGCCATAGCCGCAAGCAACAACGTTGAAAGAAATAAGCAGATATATTTCCGCATCAAAAACGCTGACGGAAAATATATAACTGTCAACGGTACGAAGTACAGCGGCTCATATACGTTTACAGGAACATCGACTAAAGCTACATCGCTGTATGTTAATCCCGGTACAGGTACTTTCACAGTTTCTGACCTGCCTACAGGCAAGTATACCGTATATGAGTACGGCTCACCGGATGGTTATTCTGTCAACAGAGCATCTCAGACAATTACCATCTCAAGAGATAAAACATCGTCCGTGTCTTTCGTAAATAGCGAGGACAGCGGTACGGCTCAGATAAAGAAGGTATGGCTGTCCGATACAACACTGTCAGCTTCAGAAAAAGCAAATCTTGAGAAAAACGTTTACTTTACTGTCAAGGACGCTAATGGTAAGTATATCAAGGTTACAGGCTCGGCAGGAGCGTATGTTTATGCCGGCACTCAGACTTCCGCAAATAATATGAAACTCAGCGGCAGTAAGTTTAATGTAAGCAAGCTCCCTATGGGAACATACACTGTAACAGAGATTAATAACGCAAGCGGTTACAATCCGAAAACGCAGACAAAGACAGTCACGATCGCCAACAAGGGCGAAATAAAGTCAATATCCTTTACGAATAAATCAACGCCAGTTGTTGTGATAAGAAAGCATTTCTCCGATGAGAACAATCTGACAGAAGCACAGCTCAAAGAACAGTATGCTAAAGTTACTGTAAATCTGCAGGTGCTTGGCTTCGGCGGAAGTGTTTCCTCGAATCCGCCTGCAGGCTACTATGTAGAATTTACGGGTTCAAACGGTAATTACACATACAAAGGGCTTTCGTCAACCAAAACATCAGCAACAAATCTCAAGCTGAATGAAAACGGCGAAATGACTATATCGTTCGGCACTAACACCGCTCCATATTACTTAGCTGTCATTGAAACGTACAGCGGTACGGATTACGATGTTGATAACCGGGACCAGCGTATTGACCTTGGTGACGGTGATCCGAATGCTGTAATCGACCTTGATGACATTGAGCTTGACAATCAGCTTAAGACAGGTTCTGTGCAGATTGACAAGCAGTTTTTAAATGAAAACGGTGCTATAGAAAATATCCCCGATGACAAACTTGCCGAGGTCGCTTTTAAAATCAAGCACAACGGCAAATATCTCACCTTTACAGGTAGCGACGGTATCTACACATATAAAGGCGAGAACAATACCGGTACAGAATTAAAGCTTAACAAAAGCACATATAACTTTGTTGCAAATGAGCTTCCTGCAAGAGAAGAATACACTGTGTACGAAGTAAGCGGTACAACAGGTTACAGTTTCTCGATTGATCCCGTAACATTCACGATCACACCTGCAGGCTCGGTAAAGAAAGTGTTTACCAACAAGGCAATGACGGGTACGATAAGTATTGTAAAGCACAGTGCGGACGGCGTTCTCAGTGGCTGGCAGTTCCGAGTAACAGGCACGGCAAAGACAGGTCAGAGTTATGACAAGACCTTTACAACCGACGCAAAGGGTACAATCACAATCAGTAATATCCGTATCGGCGATTACAAGGTAACAGAGGTCAAGACCGGAAAGACAGTAGGATATATTACCGAGAACAGTAAAGACCTTGAGGTCAAGACCGATACTGTAACAACTGTCAACTTCGAGAACAAGCCGTATGCGAATATCGTTATCAACAAGGTTGACAGCGTAAAAGGCACTGCTCTGAGCGGTGCGACATTCGGTATCTATACGGATGCTGAATGTGAAATTCCGGCACAGGCATATACATCGGCTACAGATGATACTCTGACAGACGCTGTAATCACAGAAAGTGCGACAGGCAAGTACACTTGCAATTTCCTGCCGATTGAGAGCAAGAATGGCACAACTTACTATGTCAAGGAGCTTTCAGCTCCCGACCATTACGCTATTGACACAGACGTACACCCGGTAACGCTTAAAACGGCAAATTCAACCGTAGCAGTTTCAAACAACGCTACATCGAAATTCTATGAAACGCCTTTAGGCTCGGTCAGAACGACAAAGGTTGACGCAGATCATCCCGATGTACTTCTGAGCGGCGCTGAATTTACTGTATACAATTCCGACAAGGCTACTGTATACGGCAAACTCGCAGAAACATCAAAGGGTACATATCAGCTTGACGAAATCCCGGCAGGCACATACTACCTCAAGGAAACAAAAGCACCGAAGTATTACAATATCGACAACACATTCTATCAGTTCACAATTTCTGACGCAGGCAAGGTTGTCGATGTGTCAATCAACGGCAACGACAAGTTCCCCAATGCTCCGCAGAAGGGCGATATAAAGATAGTCAAGAGAAGTGCAGACGGTGTTCTTTCCGGTTGGAAGTTTGAAGTTTCCGGCACGGCTCTTAACGGCACACCCGTAGCAACCAAGACATACACAACAGACGCAAAGGGTACAATCACTATAAGCAATCTCCGCATCGGTGATTACAAGGTTATAGAGGTCAAGACCGGCAAGACAGTCGGATATATCACACCTGCAAATCAGACGATTGAAGTAAAGAGCAATGCGACTACTACTGCAACGTTTGAAAACAAGCCTTTCGGTCACATTGTTATCAACAAGGTTGACGCAAAGACCGGCGAAAAGGTAACAGGTGCTACATTCGGTATCTATACCGACAGCACTTGCAAGACAGTAGCAAAGGCGTATAAGTCGGACACTGACAGCACACTTGTAAATGCAGAAATTATCGAAACAGCTACAGGAGTGTACACTTGCAACAACTTACCTATAAGCAGTGCAACAGGTACAACTTACTATGTCAAGGAGCTTACAGCTCCCGAAGGCTACTATCTTGACACAGACGTACACCCGGTAACACTTAAAACAGCAAACGCTACTGTATCGGTTAGCAATGAAATCGGAAAATCCGACTTCAACGAATATCCTTACGGTCACGGTGCTGTAACCAAAGATTGGAAACTTGACAATAGTACAGCAGATATGACAGCCGATGAAATCGCACAGATGAAGGCAGAGCTTGAAAAGAGCCTGTATTTCAATGTAAAAGACAGCAACGGCAAGTACATCACAGCTACAGGTGCAGACGGCGTATACACATATAACGGCGAAAGCACAACAGAATTCAGATACGTTCTGAAAAATAGCACATTTACAATCGCAGAACTGCCTACCGGTGACTATACGATTACAGAGTATAGCACACTTCTTGACTACACAATCAAGACGGAAAATCCCGTGAAGATAACTGTAGTAAGAAATCAGACAGCAACGGCAACGTTTGTAAACGAGCGTGACACAGGCAACGCAAGTATCATAAAGAAATGGACAAATCCCAACGGGCTGACAACAACTCAGAAGGCAGAGCTTGAAAAGAATGTATACTTCACTGTAAAGAACGCTGACGGTGCATATTTAAAGGCTGTATCGAAGAACGGCAAGTATGTATATAACGGCAGTCAGACAGCAGAAGCACGTTTTATGCTGACAAACGGCAAGTTTGAACTTACAGAACTGCCGACCGGCAAGTACACGATAACCGAAATCAACAATGCTGAGGGTTATCTGCCTAAGACACAGGTCAAGACAATCACGGTAACTAAGGACGCAACTGCAAGTGCAGAGTTTGTCAATAAGGTTATTGTCGGCAATGTCACATTAACGAAAGTTGATGAGGACTATCCCGAAAATAAATTGACAGGTGCTATATTTACAGTTTATAAATCGGACAAGAAAACCGTAGTCGGCACATTAAAGGAAACCGAAACAGGCGTGTACAGCCTTGAGGGACTTGTGTACGGCGAATACTATGTACAGGAAACAAAGGCTCCCGAATATTTCGTCCGTGATGTGAATTTCTACTATTTCCAGATTGTAAATGACGGCGAAACCGTAGAAGTTTCCAACGATGAGCTTGGCAAGGGTACGTTTATCAACTCACCTCAAAAGGGCGAAATCAAGATTGTAAAGACTTCATACGACAACAAGGTCGAAGGAATACATTTTGAGGTAACCGGAACGACCTACACAGGTCAGTCATTCAGTAAGATCTACACTACTGATGAGAACGGCATTATCCATATTACAGATCTAAGAGCCGGAGAATACAATATCCACGAAGTTGCAGATTACGCTTCTGCCGGCTATCTTTTACCGGATGATAAGCAGCTAACAATCGACCGTGACGGTGCAATGCTTGTTGCCAATATGCACAACAGCAAGCTACCGGACAATCCCCCGACAGGTGCAAGTAATGACGGCTTTACGCAGACGGCAGTTATTATCATATCAATGGTAATGATGAGTGCGGCTGTTGTGCTTGTGTTCCCGTTATCGAAGCGTAAGAGAAAACGCTAAGCAGCATTTAATATTTTATTGTCACCGGGCGGCAGTCAGCCTGCCGCCTTTGTGGTGGCTTATGGAGGTGTGAAATGGCAAATAAAAACAAATTGCGGCATAAGAACAGTAAATCTGTCTTAAAAACTGCAATTATTCTTATCGGCATAATCGGTATAATCACATTTTTGATTATAACCTATTTTATTTACTGCCTACAGTGCTACGCTTATGATAACAGCATACCGTCAGAGCAGCTAAGCTTGTCGGTGCTGATAAAATCAATGCCTTACTGGACTAATCCAACATTTTCTGTGCCTTTTGACTTAGGGGCAATATTACAAATTCACGGCTCTCTGTGGTATGTTTATATCGTTCTTTTGTCCCTGTTGTTGCTTTCTTTATTAGGAAAGAATTATGACGATTACAAAGGCGTGGAAGCCGGAAGTGCCGAATGGGCAACTAAGCGTGACGAAAAGGAAAACAGTGACACGACAGGTATCCCTATCGGGAACGGGTTCTATGTAACGGTCAACAATCCTCAAAAGCGTTACTATGAACCGCATAATCTCAATGAAATAGTTATAGGCGGTCCGGGAGCAGGTAAATCATTTCGCAAGATCAAGCCTGACATCATGCAGATGTTCGGTAGCTATGTAGTGACAGATCCGAAAGGCGAATTGTATCGTGATACAGCAAAATTGCTTATGGAAAACGGATATAAAGTGCGAGTGTTTAACTTGATCAACATAAAGAAAACCAACGCATATAATCCGTTTGTTTATATCAACGAGGAACAGGACATAGTAGTATTGGCAAACACGTTCATCAACGCTTCAGCCGGTGATGATGATAAAGAAGATTTCTGGTCGGGGTCTGCAAAGTCATTGTTGACTGCGATAATGATATATCTTTGGAAAGCCAAAGGTGAAATTAAGTGCTTTGGTCGTGTAGTCAGACTGCTTAACAGTATCACATATAAAAATGGAAGAATAGACGAATTGTGCGAATTGGCTCGTTGCCTTAATAAACACTCAATCGAGCATCCTTGTGATGCTGCTACAATTAACTGGAACGGTATTAAAGGCACTCCCGAAGAAACGATGGGCGGCATAGCTAAAACGTTGTCTACTCGTCTTGACTTATGGGCAGTAGAAGATGTCAACGACCTGACTGTAATTGATGAAATGGACTTTGATAACATCGGCGTTGAAAAGACGGCTATATTTCTGATAGTTCCTCCTGCTGATACAACGTACAAGGCTATTTGCAATATGTTCTATTCACAGCTTTTCTCTCGACTTATGTACTGTGCTAATTTCAAGCATAACGGCAGATTGCCATTGCTCGTGTCAGTCGAACTTGACGAGTTTGCAAATATAGGACGGATACCGAATTTCGATAAAATCACTGCCGTTATACGTTCAAACAACATCAGGGTTTGCGTTGTCTTGCAGTCGCTTCCTCAACTAAAGGCTTTGTATAAGGATAACTGGGAAAGTATTATAGGTAACTGCTCACTGTTTACTTATCTCGGCGCACCTGATTTAGAAACCCGAAAGTACATAGTAGAAAAGCTCGACAAGACTACTGTACGAATAGACACAAGGGGACACAGCCAAGGAACAACAAGTGGCGGCAGCAGTTCAGATAACGAGAGCTATCAAGGTCGTGATTTACTGACTACATCTGAACTGCTAAGAGCGTTTAAGGCGTCGCCGAAAATCAAAAAGAAATACGGCGGATATATGATCGAGTTTCTCGATGAGTATCCGCCTTTTTGGTTGTACAAATTCGATACATTATCACATCCGCTTATCGATAAAGTCGGTAGCTCATTTCCGAGCGGAATACCAAACAATACCGATATAAACAAGATGTATTCCGATAATGAACAAATTCAAAAGTTAAAGGAGGTAAAAACAAAAATGGCACAGCTTATGGAACAGTCAGTGTCAGAAGAAAAAGCAATGCGTGAGCAGTCCGAGCAGAAACAGTCGGAACAAGAACGTGTCGAACAAGCAGAGCTACAGCGACAGTTTGAAGAAGCCGCAAGAGATGCTCAGCTTAGCGAACATCAGAGCGTGCTTACTGAAATCGACGAAGAAGAATTGATAGCCGATTGTGAAATACCGACTATCGACGAATTTATAGGATAGGAGGTATCTATATGGCACCAATGTTAGAAGATGAGATAATGCACGACACCGAAAAAATGAACAGTAAAGTTGCCGGAATAGCTCGTACAGGCAAACAGATATATGACTTCATCGAACAGTTGAAACGTGCGAAAAACGCTGCTACGGAAAATTTAGATAACGGTTTACCGTTTTCTTTTTCCGGTCAGATTACCGACCCCAGCTATTTCAATGCGAATGATATTCTGTCAAAAGAGGTTATAGACAGTATCCCTGATGCTGAACTGAAAGAAGCTGTCATATCCAATCTCGAACTGGCGGAAAAGCAAGGTTTGATTGATGTAGATCTGAATAGCGGTAATATAACTCTGACAGACAGCGGCAGAGAATATATCAGTAATCCTAACTTTATTAGTGCGGCTAACATTAACAAGGCACATTCTGCTATTCGTGCAATGGAAATACAGCACGGATTAGAAAGCGATACAGTAAGATATGGCGTTACGCTTGAAGGCACCGATCGTGATCTTCAATTTTTCCGATTTGCTTCTAATCTTGATCTTGAAGAAGTCACACTTTCACCCGATAAGAAAGCGGCTCTGCAAGTTATGGAGAACATATCCAAATGGGAAAAAGACGGACTTATTCAATACAATTCAGAAAATACAAGCATATCGCTTACAAAGCTCGGTCAGAAAAAGCTATACAGCGATTTGGCAGATGGTGTTGATATGATTGATGAGTCAGTGATAACACCTAAAAATCTTTCCGCCGGCAGATTATCAAATGTGAGTGGTGTGACAGCTCAAACAACCTCACAAGCTGCCGCACAGGCTACACAGGTTACAGCCACTGCCGCAACACAAGCTACTACAGCCGGCGCAACTCAGGCAGCTACTACAGCCGCCACTACAGCCACAACAGCGGCTTCGTCGGCTGTACCGGTTGCCGGTGCAGTAGTGGTTACAACAAAAGTCGTTTCAGATACGGCTAAAAAAATATCAGATGCGATAATTCGCAGATAAGGAGATTTTTTATGAAAAAAGCATTCAGGAAAATAACAAAGGTAATTTCAATCACAACCACAATCCTTCTTTCAAACGTATTACTTGCGTATTCAGCATTTGCCGAAGGCGGCATCGGAAATGCCCCATCTTCTGTAGATACTGCTACATATGATACGCTTGTAACACTGGTTTTTTGGGTAGTACGTATCGTTGTACTTGGATTAACCGCTATACCCGGACTGATAAAAATTGCGCAGGGCATTGGTAATGAAGATGTACGTGAACGCAACGGTGGCATATCACTAATGGTAATCGGCGGTGCGCTCTTTGCGGCAACATTTGCGATTGAGGCTTTATTCTAAGAGAGGTAGATATGAAAAAAATCAGCATCTTTCTTATATGCAGTCTGCTAATGATTTTCGGTTTATCATTTTCTGCCTGTGCGGATGCTGTAACAACCGGAGGAGTAACAGCAGTTGTTACTCCTAGACCGGTTGACAGCTTAGGTAATGAAAAGCAAGTTGAATTTGCAACTTCTGCAAAAGCAGAAACTACAACAACGACAGAAACCACCACCACTAAGCCTGCATATAATCAAGAAGAAATGAAAAAAGATCTTGAAGACCTTGGTAAAGAAGATATGGCAGCTTCGGCAGTAGGTATCTTTGCTTGGGTAAAAGGTCTTGTTGACTGGACACAAGGTATTATAAACACACTGGGAATATACATTAAAGCCGGAATAGATAGTCCTTGGGGATTCGATCTTAACGGTTTCGTTGATTTATTTGCACCGTTTTTCAAAACTATCGGATATGGCATACTTGTACTGCTGTTCGGAATTAATTTAATTCATTCTGCTATGCAGTTTGAATTAGTTAATTATAAAGGTGTTATAAAAATACTTGTAGGGCTTTTATTGGCAAAATTATGGGTAGATTTATCAACAGATATTTGTATAGCCCTTATCGATACCTGTACAGATATTGCGTCAAGTGTATTTACAAGTGCTGATGAAATGATAGTTTTTCCGTCATTTGATACGCTTAAAAGCACTGATACGGGATTATGGATTATCGGCGAACTGCTTAATCAGCTATTGGATATTGTATTGCTTGCTCCAATTATAATCGTTGCCTTAGCAATATTAATTATATGCGGGCTCATAATGATAAAATTAATGCTCCGTACTTTTGAGTTGGCACTATATTGCAGTGTATCGCCTGCTTTTTTTTGCATGCCTGTTAGGTGATGCGACAAAGGGATATTTTAAGCGCTTTATTGACGGCTTGCTCAGCTCGGCGCTCTCGCTTGTATATATGGGATTAATATATCTTGCAGGATCGTACTGGTGCAAAGTTCTCACAATGAATAATGTAGGTGTAGATTCGCCTATGGACGTCTTGGTTTGGCTGTCTTCGGCCGGACCGAAAGTTTTAGTAGTGCTTGCTATGGGATTTTTAATCTTAAAGCCACCGCTTGCATTACGTCAGCTTACAGGAGGTTCTTAATGATAAAATGCAAAGTAACAAAGAAAATTATGCAGGAACCCGGAACTGTAATGGGCTTTTCAATAGGGCAGGTGATAATGCTGATTGTAGGATGTGCTGCTACAATCGGCACGTTGCTTTTGCTGTGGCTGGTGCTGAAAATCAACATTGATATAATTATGTGGGTCGTATTTTTGGAACTCGTTTTATTCATCGGACTTGGAGTAGTCCGTATTCAAGGGTTGACTGTATTGCAATTTATTGCTTCAAATCCCACAAAAAAGCGACCGTTTGACAGTAAAGGAGTATTCAGTGATGTCGATAATCGATAATTTATTTAACGGCTGGGCTAAAAAGAATGTGCCGTTTGGTTATGATAAACGAATTGTTATGCCAAAATCCGCACAGGATACAATACCATTTTATGAAGTGTACGATAATGGGCTGTTTCTTACCGGAACAAACACATTTACATTGATATTCGCATTTTCAAACATAGATTATTCTTTGCTCCGTGACAAAGAGCAGGAAGAAACCTATCAGCGTTATCAGCGTTTATTGAATGCACTTCCGGTCGAAATCAACTTTCAGGAATTTATTATGAATTCCTCTGTTAATACCGCAAAGCTCAGGGATATACTGATAAGCAACAATGAAGAAATCTCCGGTGATTTACTGGATGATTACAATAAAAATCTCGAAACGTATATCACAAAGTCCGAAGACGCAACAAGTGAGAAAATAACTCTTGTTGCAATGTCGTACACGCCTAACGAAACCGTAGATAATGTAAACATACTGTTTCGTTACTATCGGGAATTGCAAAATTTCTATGCGGCAATGGGCAGTGAAACGCATCAGCTTATGCCTGAAGATGTGTTTGCTGTCCTTTATGAATACTATCACCCATTCGACAATACTGAATTTCTTTTGCCGAATGATATATATTCACGTGGCGGATCCATAAAGGACTATATTGCACCATCAATGTTTGCCTTTCGCCCCAAAGAAATTGAAATCGGTAATTCGTATACAAGAATAATGTATATGGCTCGATATGACCGCACATTAGACGACGAGTTTATAAGGGATATTCTTGATAACAATTGTAAAGTTGCCGTTTCAAAGCATATTAGGCATATAGACAAATCCGAAGCACAGGATAAGGTTAAAGACAACATTTACGCTCATCAAGGCAAAATTCAGGCACGCCTTGAAAAGAATCATAAAAAAGGTCTTAATTTTGTGCCATATCATTGGATGGAGCGTGAGCGTGAGCTTGAGGATTTGCAGGAGCGACTTTCCGATACAAACTGTGAGCTTTTCAAGATAGGCGTATATATCTCACTGTCTGCGGCTACAAAAGATGAGCTTGACGAGCTGACAGAAGCAATACGCTCTAAAGGTAAAAAACATCAGGTAGTTATTGATTGTTTGGTGCGTCAGCAGGAAAAAGCGCTTAATTCCGTCTTGCCGTTTGGAATAAATCATTTTGATACTGCCAACGGAAACAGCGTTAACACTTATGTGTTATCGGATGCCGCAGGTATACTGATACCATTTTCTGCACGGTCATATTTTTCGGACACCGGTCTTTGCTACGGTATGAACAAGCATACCAATGCTATCATTGTTCTTGACCGAGCAGAAGAAATGAACGCTAACGGCTTCATTCTCGGTACATCGGGTTCGGGAAAATCGATGTATTGCAAATCCGAAATTATAGATACAATCATACGCTACCCGAAGTCAGAAAAGATAATTATAGATCCTGACGGAGAATACTATCCTATCATCAAACAGTTTGGCGGAGATACGCTAAAATTATCGGCTGATTCCGAAACGAAGATTAACATATTCGACACTGATATAAACATCAGCGAAAACGGCACTTCTGCCGTTGCAATGAAATCTGAACTGATTATGTCAATCATAGAAACAGCACGAGGCTTTCCCCTGTCTGCGGCAGATAAGTCAATCATCGACAGTTGCGTCAAAGAAGTTTACGCTGATTATGTGCTTAATAACGGTAATCCGGAATTCATACCTACATTTGTTGATTTTTATAATGCTCTTATAAACAAAAAGCTACCTGAAGCAGATCAGATAGCTCTTGACATTGAGCTGTATGTTAACGGCAGTTTTAATACGTTTTCGGGCAAAACAAACATTCATACGGATAACAAATTGTTATCAATTGATATATCCGATATGGGCGAGCAGTTGCGTCCTGTAGGCTTGCAGGTTATTCTTGAGTATATATGGCAACGTGTTCGTGACAACAGAACAAAGGGCGTTCAGACTTGGGTATGGGTCGATGAATTCTCAATAATGTTCAACGATGGCAACGACAAAGAAACAGTGCGTTCTGCCGACTTCTTTCAAAAGGTTTTCAAACGTATAAGAAAATACGGCGGTATTCCTACAGGAATAACTCAAAATATTACTGAAGTGCTTGAATCGGGTCAGGCGAGACTTATGCTGTCAAACTCAGAGTTTGTTGTTTTGCTTCAGCAGAAGAAAACCGACCTTGATAAGGTGATAGAGCTGTTCAACTTATCTCCGTCACAATCAAGCTACTTGAAGACCGGCGAAAAAGGCACAGGACTGATTGTAAGCGGTAAAAAGATTATACCGTTTGACAGGCGTATATCAAAAGACAGTTCTATCTATAATCTTTGTCAGACTGATTTTAGGAGAGATGTTACATGAAGAAATTCCAATTGAAATACTCTGCACCTAAAACAAAGGTTAACTCCGCCGGAAAGGTTGAGCAACAAAATCAGAAAAAACCGGACCGTTATTGTGCTACCTGTAGCACAATAACGGATATAATAAGCAAAGAACCGCAATCGGAAGAAAAAAGTTATAAACTGACAGGTTCGGCACTGTTTAATAAGATGTTTTCGGATATAAAAAAAGCTCATATCCCTGTATGCTCATTTTCCGTTTACGATAGTGATTTTACTTTCTGTTACGGAAATGTGATAAACAACCGAGCTGTCCTTCTGAATTATTATTCATTATCATCAGTTGCCGTTATCACGGCGGCTGATGGTATTCTTTCAGATCCGGCTCTGCGTTCTCGGCTTGTTTACAGGCTTTACCTTTCGACAAACAGCTATCTTATGATTATATTTGATTCGTTTGCTTACGAAACATTTAAAGATGAAAATTTAAAGATTATATCATCAATGCTTGATGAATTGAAAATTACACTAACACAGCAGAAGGCGGTGAATAAATGAACCTCGTTATAATTGCGGGAAAACGCAGTGTGCGTCCTCTTGAAACGGCTCTAAAAAAATCGGAGCAAACTGTAACAGTGGGTAAATATACTGCTGTCAAGCCGAATACTGCGGCTGAAATATTCGAAAAATACCGTCCTCACGGTATTTTGATCAGTGATGATGCTGCGTCAAAAGGCGTGTCGCTGATAGACTTTCTTAGCATTGTAAAAATGCGTTACGGCTATATGCGTGTTATATTTGTTTGCAATAACACCGATAGCTTTAACAAATACGCCTCTGCTTTATATTCGATAGGCGTATATGATATTGTTATGGGCTATGATCCTGCCGCTATAGATAATGCTATTTTATTTCCCAAAACGGATAAGCCTGATATTTTGATGTCAGAAAAGCCTTGTGATACCGAAATACATTATCCTAATCGGCAATTCTGCGAATACAGCAATTCCTTCGGAAGTATGAATTTGAACTATAAAGGTGCTTGTGACAGCTCTTATTCGGGACAAACAGTGCGATTAGATGAAAGCTATGAACGAATCCAAAGAGGAAATGTTATTATATCGGTATTCGGCTATTATTCTCGTTGCGGATGCACATATACAGCATTTGACCTTGCGTTTTACTTACGCAAATATGAAAATGCAAAGGTGTGCGTAATTACATCAGTGACAGAAGAATTGTGTAACTATTTTACGGTTGATATTAATGCAGTTAATCAGAACGGTTTGAACATTGATGATGTGGTTATCTATTCGGACTTCAATAAGATAAGCGGAACTTTTGATTATATCATCTGTGATGACAGCACTAAGTATAACAATAATGCGTACATACACATTTTGCTGTGCTCAGCGGCAGATTGGGATATGCCGATTTTAACGAATTATATCAACGATGTTATTATCCCGAATAAAGTAGACGTAAATCTATGCTTTTTTCCCGTAACGACAAATAAGTTTATTTCCATTAATAAACAGTTGATTAAGTCGGGATTTAAAGCGTATATGCTCGAGCCTTCGGACAACTGGATGGCAACCAACGCAAATAACAATAACGTTTACAGCAACATTCTAAAAGCATATATCGTAAATTAAGATTGTGCTACAGGTAGCACAACTTGAAAGGAGAAGATTATGATAGTAATCTATGCCGAAAAATACAGTCTCGGTCGGACAATTGCCGAGGCTTTAGGTGCATACAAAAAAACAGTGAATCCTAAAGAATCGTCTATTGCACACTGGGACTTAAATCTTAACGGTGAGCAAGCAATCCTTTGTCACGGTGCCGGTCACTTATGCGGTTTAGCTCCGGCTGAAGATTATGACGAACGTTATAAATTCTGGAGCTTCGATAATTACCCGATTATACCCGAACATTTTATTACAAGAGTAAAAGACAATAATTATTCCAGGCTTGCTTGTGATTATGTTAAGCAGTTCTTTGATAAGGCGGATCTGATAATCAATGCCACTGACGCAGACCGTGAAGGCGAATTGATTTTTGCATATTTATACGAAGTCTTGCATTGCACAGTACCATACAAAAGAGTGTGGATAACAGATTTAACGCCTTGTAAAATCAGAAAAGCATTTGCCGAGTTGCGGTCAGCTCAAGAGATGAAGCAGCTTGAAAATGCAGGACGCATACGATCCGCAACAGACTGGCTTGTGGGCATTAACACATCTGTTGCGGCTACATTGAAATTCGGCGGAGCTGACAATGTGTTCGCCTGCGGACGTGTAAAAATGCCGACACTTGCAATGATTGTTAAGCGTGAACGGGAAATAAGAAATTATATTAAAAAGCCGTTTTATAAAATAGTTGCCAATATCGAAGCAAATGACGGTGCAAAGTTTACTGCTGAAGCAGCAGATAAATACGATACCGAAACGGCGGCAAAGACTGCTATAGATGAAATTAAATCAAATACAGCAAAAGCGATTAAAGTCGAGGTGTCGCAAAAGCAGACAGCCGCTCCACTTTTATATAACACTACACATTTGCTTGCAGATTTATCAAAGTGTACGGATCTCACAATTGATATGCTTACAAAGCTCGTTCAGAGCTTGTACGAAAACAGATTTATAACATATCCACGTACAAGCTCAGAGCATCTTACAGACGCAATGAAAGATGAAACGGTAAAGATAATAAAGCTACTGTTTGAAATGCCTGAATTTGCTAAATATGCTATTCCTGTTGAGAATTTTGCACCCTGTACACGTCGGCATTATGATGACAGCAAAGTTGATTCGCACACTGCTATTACGCCGACCGCTCTTTTACCGAATGATTTAAGCGGTATGTCGGAAAATGAGCGCAAGGCATATACCTTACTTGCATTATCGCTTATCCGCACTGTTTATCCGAAAGCAGTCACAGAAAACGTCAAAGCTGTTTTTCAGATTGATAATCAGCTGTTTACAGCAATCGGAACGAATATAATCAATCCCGGTTGGTTTGCTGTTGATGCAACGCCGGAGGTAACCGGGTTGCCCGAAATCGTTAAAGATAACAATTATAAAGTTATTGGTTTCGATGTCAAAGAGGGACAAAACGAGCCGCCGAAATATTACACCGATGCGACACTGCTTACGGCGATGGAGCTTGCCGGAAATAATATCACAGATGAGCAGACACGGAGCTATATAAAGCTAACAAAACGTGGTCTTGGTACAGCCGCCACACGTCAGGGCATAATTAAGGAACTATATGACAAAGGATATATTGCCCGCCGAACCCGGAAAAACGGTAACGCTGTCAAAAGCATTATGCCGACCGAAAAAGGTATGTATATAATCAATACGCTCGAAAAGATAGTACCGGATATGTTGTCTGTTGATATGACGGGCGATATGGAAATGGAACTCGACAAAATTGCCCGGGGAGAATCTGACGGCAATAATTTTCTGAATGAATACAAGAAACTTGTGATTAAGTGGGTCGAACAGATTAAAAACAGTGACACATCAGCAATGACGGGCAATACGCTTATTTGTCCGTTGTGCGGTAAACCTGTAATCAAGAAAAAAGTCGGCTGGTGCTGCACCGGTTACTCTAAAGATGATCCGGACAGTTGCAAGTTCTATATTGCAAATGAGATCTGCGGTAAAAAAATATCAGACGTAATTGCAAAAGAGCTCATATTAAAACGTGCAACATCTATTATCAAGGGCTTTACATCGCAGAGCGGAAAATCATTTGATGCAAAGCTTATAATCAAAGATGATAACACAATTGGCTTTGAGTTTCCCGAACGCTTAAAATGCCCGATTTGCGGAAAAGAAATGGTCAAAAGTTCAATAGGTTGGGTCTGCACCGGCTATAAAAGCGGTTGCAGTTTTTTTATAGCCGGAACTATATGCGGGAAATGTATCACAGAAACGATTGCGGCTATGCTGTGTGCAAATAAACGCACAAGGATAATAAACGGGTTTACATCAAAGGCGGGCAAAGCATTCTCGGCGGCTCTTGTTGTTAAAGACGGCAAGATTGATTTTGATTTTCCCTCCAAGTCGCAGAAACGGAACAAATAAAACCTATGAGCGTTCTTATAACAATTTTATTAGCTGTAATTATAACACAGGCGTTCCGCATTCGCCGTCTGAAAAAAGAAATCATCAAGCGAGATACTGCCGATGAATTTTGCCGGCAATGGTACTGGAGAGAAGAAAATAAAACACAAAAGCAACGACAACCTCAGAACAAGAGGAAATCGTTGCTTTCTTTTTTAAGGAGCTTTTTATGAGTTTTTCTAAATCTAAATCGAGTAACTATGTTACGAAAGAACAGATAGAGCATGCAAGAAATGTTGATATGGTGGAATTCCTTGAACGAACAGAAGGCTTCAGCGTAAAGAAAAGCGGTAACGGTTATCGCTGTGATAAGCACGACAGCCTTTTTATCACGAATGACCGCAGAGGGTGGTACTGGAACAGCCGTGACGAAGGTGGCAACAATGCCATTGCGTTCTGTATGAAGATTTACGGACAAAGCTTTACTGAAGCTGTAAAGTCGCTTTGTGGAGATATTCAAATTGAGTATACTCCAAATAAGATAACGTCAAAGCCGAGCGTTTCTAAAGATAAGGAATCAAATCGGCTTATTTTGCCCGAACAGGATCACAAAGAAAACGGACAGCGCAATTACAGTAATGTAATCGCCTACTTATGTAAAACCCGTGGATTGGAATACAGTATCGTAAATCAGCTGATTTACGACCGTAAGCTATATCAGGGCGTCGGATACAGCGGGCTTCAGCTTGTCGGGTATGACAGCTCGAACACACCGTTTTATCGCTTCAAAAATGATGTGCCTGAAAACGCACCGGAATATGTTACCGTTGAGCTTCAGGCACAGAAGCAAAAAGGTGAAAAGTATATCTGCGAAGGGTTCAGCAGTGAACATATACCTGAGCTTATCGAACGTGGTATTACTAAAAAATATGTAAATATGATTGCTGTAAACGGTGATGGCGTTATTTCACGCTATGCGTTTTGCCGTTCTGTATCGGATAAATCTACATACCGTGTCGATTTGCCGGGAAGCGATAAAAAATATTCGTTTTCTTTACTTGGTACAAATAAGAATAAGCTGTATGTTTTCGAGTCTGTAATTGATATGCTGTCCTATGCGTCCTTTTACGCTATAAACAACGGACAGGACGCTTGGCAGCAGTTGACTATGCTATCGCTCGGCGGCAAATCAGATGTTGCTCTTGACGAGTTTTTAAAGAATAAGCCTATTGCCGAAATAACGTTCTGCCTTGACAATGATGATGCAGGTAAACACGCTACTGAGCAGCTTAGCGACAAGTATGCTCTGAAAGGATATGCTGTTTCAAAAGATATACCATTAAACAAGGACTTTAACGACGATTTAAAGGCGTTCAGAGCGTTGAATGAGAAAAATACTGTACAAGCAACAAAACCGCTTAAACGTTAAAATACAACAAAATACAAGGATGTGTGAAAATGAAAAGTTATTTTCTGCTGTCTAACTCGGTTATTACCTCAAACGAGCTGACGCATAACGAGTTTGCAGTTTATACATACCTGCTTTCTGTTTATTCAAATATCCGAAGCAAAGCAGGACACGAATATAAGCGTGTAAGACAGCAGACTATAGCTTCACACTGCGGTATAAAGTCTACGCAGACAGTATCCAAGATAACCGATAGCTTAATGAGAAAGGGCTACATTACACACATTTTAGCGGCTTACCGCAAGGATAATCGCAAGGGAACATATACATATGTTTTAAATCCCGAAAAGAATAAGGTGTCGGCTAACTATACGCGAATAGAACGAACTGTGTTCGGCAAAAGCTTAACAGCGATCGAATTGCGCTTATATATCCTTATTATTAAATCGCTTGACAGCAAGCTCGGTTACTGCTTTAAAAGCTTCAACGACCTTGCCGATGAGCTACGCATAAAGCGTGATACCGCTATGAAAATAATCAGCAATCTTGTCAATCTGCGTCTTATACGTAAACAGCGTAAAATGCGTTATGACAACAGCAAAGTTTATGCGGACAATTCATATAGTACAAAGGTTATCAGATTTATCAGGAAAAGAAATAAGCCCGGATCACACCCCGGGCTTATCTCATTTAAAAACATTCATAAGCACACTGATAATCCCACAATCACAGAATTAAACAGCCTGCGTAATTATAATAACGCTATCGGCGGCATTTGTCAAGTGGGTAAATGTGTTTATTGCATTGTTTTTTTGAAAAACAGGGGTAGCCCCCCGAATTTAAGGTCTATACAATACCCAGTTATACTACCTTCAGAAAGACAGAATATCTTTTATATACGAATATGATACTGCTATATTAAAGATATATGCGGGACTTTTTCAGATTTTGTTTGTCCTTCCGGATTAAGTTTTCTGAATTTTTCGGTATCGGACTTGCAGTATTTATCGTTGTTATACCGCTTGTATAATGGATTTATAGCTTTTTTATTTCTGAAGGTAAATCAGGAGATTTTATTAAGCAACAATGTGCTACCTGTAGCACAAAATCGCTAAAAAGCGTAGCCACGCTTTTTTTAACTACACGGAGGTATTTATTATGTCTTACACACTTACAGAAAATTATCAGATTGATGAATTCACAATCAAAGCCATCATCGGAGAAAATATTTCCGATGAAAATTGTGATTTTCAAAAGTTACTCCCTGAGCGGAGCGTTTTAACCGATGAAAACATAATATGTATTTTTGAAAACGGTGATGCTTTTAGCATTTGCTCTACCGATACCGTTCGATACAAAGTTTTCGTTGACAAGGACTATGCCAATCATCCACGATATACTGTGAACGAGATCCTCAGTAAAAGCATTGATATTTTTGATGAGAAATTCTTTGCAACGGAAGTAGAAACAAAATTAACGATTTCTGACGTATATCAAATCATTTCTCGAAGAGGAAACCGCAAACTTGATTGTTACTCATTGAACAGCATGTCATATGGTGTTATGTAATATGATATGTGCTACCTGTAGCACATATCATGTAAAAGCGACTATTTGTTAATCAGAGGTACAATTTGTTTGTCAATTGCAATCAACGCTTCAGCGGCGATAGTTCGAACAGCAGCTTGAAGCAACAAATTTGTGTCAACTGTATAAGTGCGTTGACCTAATTCACCGTCAATATCTATAGTTAGAGCATTGTATTTATTTCTCTTTAACCTCATTAATACGTTTCCGAGTTTTTCGTCAACATGAGCACCGCCGTCTTTTTCAGCTATGTAACATACAACATCTTTACGAGTAAATACGTTTGTTTCACCGGGGCAATAGATAACAATATTTTCATTCCACCATTTATCAAATGAACATAATCTGTATCGGGGGTTGAATTTTGGTTTTGGAATGAGCTTTTCATCATTGCTGTCAGGCAAGTAATTAAAAGAATAGTCAGTTAATCCTGATATAACACGGTTACCGTGTGCGGGGAATGGTTTGCAAAAATCAGGGAAATATGATTTTTTCCCTTTAAATTTATCAATAATTAAATCGAATAGTGAACGTTCTACAGAACCGCTTTTAAACCATATGCGAAGCTTTGTAGATATCTCGCCGGCATACATAAGTTCGCCATCATCATAAGACTTGCAATATTGTTTCAGCAACAATAATTGCTGCTTTGCTATGTCTTTTGTTTCTTCATCTGTTCGCTTTGTACTTGTGCAGTTTTCCATAATAAGCCCTTTCTTAATGGAGGTAAATATGAATCTTTATGAAACAGTAATTAAGTGTTTAAATGAAAATAAACACACTTTTGAAGATGTAATATGGATTGGAAATTTACAATTTTCCATACCTATTGAAAATTTTGTAACACTATCTAAGCAATTGTCTGATAACGGTCGTTTTGATTACGATCGTTTGTCTAAGGATATTATAATTGTCGGAAAAGACTTTTGGTTAGAGATAAACCCCTTTATTGAGTATTATCCGTACTTAGATCCCTTTGAGCCTTTGTCTGATATCAATTTATGGGTATATAAAACTCAACCGGCACAACCTACAATTGAAAAATGCGTTAATGCATTGTCTTTAGATCAAGCATCAGAATATCAAAAAGAGAAAATCAGAAAAATATATGGCTCTAATGACTGCTATCCGTTACGAATCATTCTTCAGCACTTCACTGAATGAAAATGTTGCACAAACGCTCACCCGCATTTTTGTTAAATCTGTATACTATACATTACATCAATTGAATTGACAAAACTGTAAAAGTGTAGTATAATTAAATAAATAAAAAACACCTAACACAGATAGAGCGGTTCCGGCAAGAACCCCTCTACCGATAACAGGAAAGATGTAAACGACACATCTCTCGAGCTTAGTGTATCAGTGCTTTCATGTGCTTTCAGTATAGCACATCACATACATTTTAGCAAGGGTTTTCAGCTGATTTTCATCTTTCACCTATCGGCTGGGAACTCTTGTTTTTTGTTTATTTGATATACAAAGCGTAAATCCGCAGTGTATATCCCCACCTGCCGCATTACCCAAAGGCAGTACAAACTGAATAGCCAACTTTGTGATAACAAGACTTTGCGATGACAGCCGGTTCTCCGGTATGGGATACATTGTATCTGCTGAATATCAGCGAGCGAAGAAAGGGCGGATACCACACGTTGCTGTAGTGCTATAATTCGTGATGGATGCGTCAAAGTCAAAAGTAACAAAGCGACGGTTCAAATTGTATATTTCACAGTGGAGCAGTAGCAGCTGCTTCGCTGTGTGATATATTATTTACAGCTTTAAGGACACTACTCCTGTAGTATCCTTGAAAGTGTAAATATAGATGGCGGAGAGGAAGGGATTCGAACCCTTGTGGGGTTGCCCCCAAACGGTTTTCAAGACCGCCTCGTTATGACCACTTCGATACCTCTCCGTATCGTGCTATGATATTATAGCACGGATTTTTAGTTTTGTCAACACTTTTTTCGGATTTTTTTAAAATTCCTGCATTTTTGTCCGTAATATCGCGCTTTCAGACCGAACGGCACTCAGTCAGAGCTTAATGTTACCGCCGAACATTTTAACAAAATCGGGTGCTTTTGCTTTGAAGCATTTTCCGTCAAGATAGGAAAGACAGCCGGCATCGGTAGTGAATTTAAACTGCAGCTCATAACTGCACAGCGCCTGATATTTGAAGCCGTACTTTTTGTTCAGCTTGTTGTTCCCGTATTTTCCGTCACCGAGCAGAGCGTGACCGATATACGCAAGGTGCGCTCTTATCTGATGCGTCCTGCCTGTGAGCAGGTCGACCTTTAACAGCGAGTTTTCGCCGTTGTACGCTATGACCTTGTACTTTGTCTTTACCGTGAGATTGCTTTTTGTCTTTTTGTCGCTGATTTTTACCGTGTTGGTGTCGCTGTTCTTTTCAAGATATGCGGTAAGCGTTGCGCTATCGGGAGTTACCTTACCGCAGGCAATGCACAGATACAGCTTTGTAAGCTCTCTGTCCCGTATCTTCTGATTGAGTATTCTGAGCGATTCGGCATTTTTCGCCGCAATTACTATACCGCAGGTGTTGCGGTCTATGCGGTTGCACAGTGCCGGAGCAAACGAAAGCTCGTTTTCCGGATGATATTCGCCCTTACGATAAAGATAGCTCTTGATGCGGTTTATAAGCGTGTCGCTGTCGCCGCTTTCGTCCTCGTGGACTACCATTCCGACGGGCTTATCCACAAGCAGAATATTTTCGTCCTCGTAGACAATGTCTATCTTATCGCTTACCGAAGTGAAATCATCAGGATCTGTCTTTGCTTTCGGTATCAGCATTTCATCGGGGATAAACAGCTTTATTATGTCGTTTTCCGCAATATGCGTGTCGGGCTTGCATTTCTTGCCGTTGAGCTTTATGCAGTTCTTGCGGGCGAGCTTGCAAATCTGCCCCTGACCAAGCGGAAACGATTTAGACAAAAAGCGGTCAATACGCTGACCGCTGTCATTTTTTGTTACCTTTATTTCTTTCATCGGTGGCTCACTTCTGTATTCTTGAAAAGCCGTACTGTGAGAAATGCTCTATCGCCTTGTTGAAGTAATCACCTGAGCTTTGACAAGCCGTTGCAACATCGGTGAGCTTTGCTTTTGCTATTTCCCACTTTTCCTGCATCACCTCGTTATCATCGGCTTCAAGCCAGAGCTGGTTTTCCCAGATACCGTATTTAAGATTGATTATATATGCTTTTTTCATACTTCTCCTTTTTATTCCTGCCGAATTCTTCATTTCAGAAAAGCAGTTGAATACGGGAGGGGCGAGCCCACTCACCTATAATTTTGACAGTTCGCCGTGATTACAGCTTTCCGCCCTTTGTTCCGCCGAGCTTACCGCCTGTAAATCCGTCAAGAATGTTGGTGTCAAAGCTGAATGTCAGCGCCTTGTTTTCACGTTCACGCTTTAATGCGAGTGAAATCATCTCGTCTAAAAGCTCGGAATACTTCACACCGACAGGCTCCCACAGATAGAACGCAAGGCTGCCCGGTATCGTGTTGATTTCATTCAGATAAACGTTGCCGTTGTCCATATCTATCATAAAGTCGATTCTTGACGTACCCGATGCACCAAGACTCCTGAACGCCTTTACCGCAAGGGTGCGTATCTGCTCTCTTGTTTCATCTGATATATCGGCAGGTATCTTTCTCTTGAGCGTTGCCATACCGCTTGACTTGCCACCCTTATCGCCTGCGATATACTTATCCTTGTAGCTTAATATCTCGTCAGTGTTTACAGGCTCTTCGCATTCCGATGCGTGAGCGGTAGCATAGTCGCCGCATACCGAGCAGTTGATTTCCTTGAGGTTTGTTATAGCAGGCTCGACAAGCAGCTTTGAAGCATAGGTGAATGCGTTGTCAATCGCTTCGTCAAGCTGTTCGTCATTGTGCGCTATCATAATTCCTACGCTTGAGCCGAGATTTATCGGCTTTACTATAAGCGGATATGCTATCTTCGCCTTAATATCCGCCTTTACAGCGTCTGCGTCCTTTGCGTAGTCGCTTATATGGATTACCGTTCCGTCAAGGACGGGTATGCCGTTATCCTTGAATACGGTTTTCATAACATACTTATCCATACCTACAGCAGATGATATTACATCACAGCCGACATAAGGAACGCCGATTGTCTGCAGATATCCCTGGAATACGCCGTCCTCAACGTTCGTACCGTGTACTATAGGGAACGCAACGTCTATCGTTGCATATACGTTGTTGCCGAATCTCTTTCCGGGATAAAGCACAAGCTGTACCTTTCCGCCGTCGTTTACAAGTATCACCCTCCGGCTTTCCTTGAGAAGCGACTTCAGATTCCTGTACGATGCGATGTTTCCTATTTTTTCTCCGACATACATTTCATTGTTCTTTGTAATGTATACGGGTATCACCTCGTACTTATCCTTGTTTATGGAATTGCAAGCCTGAAGTGCGGATATGATGGATACCTCATGCTCAACGCTTTTTCCTCCGAAAAATACACCTACTCTGATTTTCATGTTCTTATCCTTTCTTTATGTCAATTAAGTATTATCTGTGCTTGTTTGCGAGTTTTCCGTCCTGTAGCTGAGATCTCTCAGGTCTATATTCACTCTGACATAATCGCCGTACGAAAGTACAACGCTCTTTGCTTTTTCGGGAACTATGTAGCAGACATAGCCGTCCGAGCCAATCCCTGCGGAGAGAGTCACTGAAGTGCTGAAGCTCTTTCCTTCGTTAAAGCCCCACGCTCTGTCGCAGCCTATATCGCCGTCATAGACGCAATTAAGGTCATTGGAAAGCCACTGCTTTTCATCGGTTGTGTTCTTGACTTTCAGGTGGAACGCAACATACATATAGCCCTTATCCGCTCCGCCGTACATAATATCCGTTCTGAAAACCTCATCGCAGATAAAGCTGTATTCGGCAGTCTGAGCGGTTTCGTTGAAGTTTACACGCTGTACCTCCTGAGTTGCTGAGGATTCTTCAGAGACACTTTCTTCTATGTAACCGTAGTCGGCGTTGTCAAAATTGTCAGCGATCATTGAGAAAATTCCGCCGAATATAGAAATAATGATACCTATTACCGTAGGCGCAAAGATCATTATTATAATTACAGTCGTAATCGTCTTTGCTATCTTCTGTGCGGAGGCATTCTGAGAGCTGCTTACATTGCTCTGTGAAGGCTGTTGTGAGGCATTATACTCATTCCGGCGCATCTCTTGTCTGCGTCTGTATTCTTCTTCTTTCCTTTTCTTTTCCTCACGGTATTCCTTTACACTAGCGTTGTTGTCAAACGGTGCGCCGCAATGTGTACAGCAGTTTTCGTGTTCTACATCCAGCTTTGCTCCGCAGTAATCGCAAAATACGTCCATAATATCTCCCTTGTTTTAAACTTTTGCTTTAAACACAATATCAATAATTATCCGGCAGATCGTTTTCAAGAAGAACTATCTTCTTTTCTCCGCCTGTCTTTATATTTTCAACCTTTGCAAGAGCCTCGTTCAGATTCTTTGCAACGTATGTCTTTTCTTCGGGGTATCCCTTTGCTTTAAGTCCGTCAACTATTGGCACTGCCTGACGTTCACCTACTGCGATAACAAAGTCGCAAATTTCAGCCGCCTGTTCTCCGAAACGCTTGTTAAGCTCGTATTCCTTTTCGCCAAGCTCCACCATTCCAGGAGAAACAAGTATCTTGAAGCCTTCGAATACGGCGAGCGTATCAAGAGCCGCCTTTGCGCCTGTAGGATTTGAATTGAAAGCGTCGTCTATTATCGTCTTGTTTGTACCCTTGATTATCTGCAATCTGTGCGGAACGCATTCAAGACGCTTGACAGGCATAACAAGGTCTGCAAACGGAACGCCGAGCGTATTTGCAACGGCTATCGCACCGACTATATTCTGTACGTTGTGGCTGCCGATGAGCTTTGTCGTAAACTGCTTTTCTTCATTACCGTTGTGAACCGTGAACTGTGTGCCGTTCTCGCTGACGGAAATATTGTCCGCATAATAATCCGTGCCGCCGCCGAGCGAATAGGTCACCTTGTTCTTATTGCACTCGTGCTTTGCTATATATTCGTTATCGTAATTGAGGAATATAATGCCGTCATTATCGGGAAGGCTGTCGGCAAGCTCAAATTTTGTCTTTATTATATTGTCGATTGACTTGAATGTTTCAAGATGCTGAGGGCCTATTGACGTGATGATTCCGTGCTTCGGCTTTACTATATCGCAGATTTCCTTGATTTCACCGACATTCTTAGCGCCCATTTCGCACAGAAATATTTCGTGCGTTGCGTTAAGCTGTCCACGCACCACCTTTACAACACCCATAGTCGTGTTGTAGCTTTCGGGGGTCATAAGTACGTTGTACTTTGCGCCGAGCAGCTTTTCAAGATAGAACTTTGTACTTGTTTTGCCGTAGCTTCCTGTAAGGCCTACTACGGTAAGGTCGGGAAGACCGTTTATTATACGCTTTGCGTCATTGATATAATGACGGTTTATCATAAGTTCGATCGGCTTATTTATAAGGTTTGCAATCATCGCCATAACAAGCGTTAAAATCTGTACGCACATTGTTATTGCAAGCGAAGCGTAACCCATTCCGAGCGTCAGGAATACAAGCAGTATCAAAAGTACATAAAGGATAACCGATGTCACCGTCATTCTCATTACTCTCGGAGTGAACACCAGCTTTTTCTTTGCCTTTTTCGGCGCAGAGAACACAATGTCAAGGAACAGAAAAGCCGCCGCTATAAAGCAGGTGGACGCATTTGTTTCGCCGCATATAATAAATGTAAGTATCGCACCTATCGTAAACACATGGCGCATTATGACATCTTTTATATTCTTTCCTATCCACTTGAACTGCTCATCGGCGTGATAAGAGTTCAGCTGGAACATATGCATATAGTGTATAAAATTAAGTCCGCACGATGCGCCAAGCGCCATACCGAGTACGGCAACGGCGATTAAACGTAAAATATCCAAAATAAATTCTCCGTTCTGTTTTATTTAATGTCAAGGAATGACGCCAATACTCTTGAGAATGTGTACCAACCCTCAAGAAAAGCATAGTGTCCCGCACCTTCGATAGTAACAAGTCCGCTGTCTTTTATAAGCCCACTCATTTTAACCCCGTCAGACAGGGGAGTAGCGTCGTCCTTATCGCCCCATATAAGCAGGGTAGACTGCTTTATTTCGGGCAGGAGATAAGTCAGATCCTCGTTTACTACCTTTACAAGCGTTGCCCTCATTACAGACGATGCCGCAAGATAATCTGCACTGCCTCGCTTGTTCCTCATATTTTCAACGGCATTGGGAAACAGCTTTTTCATAGGTGCGGTGCTCATTACCGCTTTGCCGATTTTATATGTCCGTGTTTTGATTTTTGAGGATACGCTCTGTTTTGGCTTTATTCCCGCACTGTCCGTAAGAATTATCTTTTCGGGTGTCAGCACGGGCTTTTCACGGGTAACAGCCTTTATTATAACTCTGCCGCCGAAGCTGTGTCCGAGTACAACGGTAGGTACGATGCCGAGCTTTTTGCAGAATGTGCCGATGAAGTCAACATAATCGTCAACGCACCACGGCTTTTTCGGCTCGTCGCTTTCGCCAAAGCCCGCCATATCGGGTGCAACCACTCTCATATGAGGCGACAGCATATCGACAATATTTTTGAACAGCGTAATATTACTGCCCCAGCCGTGAAGAAGGAGAATTATCCCTCTGCCGTTATCTTCGCCCTCGTCAATATAGTTTATTCTTAAATCGTTTATATCAATAAACAAGGTCATTCTTACCTTTCGGTTTGATTAAAATTAAACATCGGACGGAATTTTCACACACTCCGCCATTGTTTATTATATTATTTTTACGCTGTGATGTCAAGAAAAATAACTGTAAAGTGTTTCTGCGCCTCTGACGGGATTTGTAATCGCAATGCAATAAAAAATCCGCCGTCTGCCATCAGGCAAACAGCGGAAGGGATATATTATCGGTAAATGCGGTAAAAACGGCATTTTACCGGCTATATTGCCGTCATTCGTCTACATTCTTGAGAGCGTCGGCAAGAGGCACTTTCTTTATCTTTCTTGTAAGGGCAAGTGCGATAACGGCGAATGAGCCGATGCCGATAAGAGCGGTTTTTGCATATACCGAAACAAAAGACCTGTAGGGAAGCCAGCCCGGATAATCACGCATGAATATTACGAACAGCTGACCGAGCAGATAGTCTGACAGCGGTATGGTTACAAGCAGTGTGACAACCGTTACAATAGCGGTGGTCGCAATATATATGCCGTTTATCTCACTGTTCCTGTATCCGAGTATCTTTGCCATAGAAATGGACTGTGCGTTCTTTTCGATTATTATCTTGGACAGCAGATAGATTATCAGCACATACATTATAACACCGAAAACGACAAAGATATTCATCATATTGCCCATCGACCTTGTAAGCTGACGTGATACCTTTGTAAGATCGTCAACCGTTATCTCGGTCGCAATATAAAGGTCGTCTATATCGCTTATTTCCGACTTCGAGAAATAGCCCGTGAAATAGTCTTTATCACAGTCGAACTTTTCGTTGAATGCGTCCTTGTCCATAAATACCGTAAGCGTTGACGGGTAGTAGTAAATTCCGCCCACCCTGAACTTGTATTCCTTTGAGCCGAACTGTTCCCTTAGCGTTATTTCGTCGCCTGCTTTGATACCGTGTTTTTCTGAGTAGGCATTTGAAATGTAAACCTCGTTGTCACCGAGCGGCAAGTCAACGTATCTGCTGTTTTCAGCAATGCCGTAAACGGTTATTTCCTCGCTTTTGAGCGCACCCTCAATAGTTTTGAGAGTTGTTGCGGAAAACTTTTCAGCGTCCTTGTTTTCCGTTTCGACCTGAGCCTTCAGAAGATACTGGTGATCCGCAAGCAGATTGGAGGTTATCTCCTGCTGATAGTTGTCAAGCACAGGACCTAAAACAAGTCCGAACATCACAAGGACGTTACCGAGCAGTGCGCCTATGACCATCATAATGTAGTTAGGCATATTCTGGAACAGCACACGCAGTCTGAAACGCTTCATAATGCCGATTTTGGTGTTAAGCCTGAACGCCTTTTTCTTTTTTCTCCGTGAAAGGTCATGGCGGATAAACTGAAGCGGCGACAGGCTCAGCTTTCTTGTCAGCATTAACAGGTCGATAATGAATACGATTATTATCGGTATTACCGTTGTGTTTATAAATGCCTGCGGATTCCACAGCGTAACGTAGGTCGGCAGGCTGTAGCTTCCGTAATATGCGCTTGCCGCATAGTCCTTTAAAACCGTGTAGCCGAGTATGTTTCCGACAACCGCACCTGCTAATACGACCAGCATAGGAAGGGTAAGGTAGTGCCTTATTATCTCCCACTTTGTATAGCCGGTAGCACGGAGCGTACCTATAACGCCTGCTTCCTTTGCGATGGTGTTTGACGTGGTTATTGCAAAGATGAATGCGATGATCACCACGATTATATAAAGGAACATCTGTACAAAGGCTGTATCACCCTTAATATCATCGCCCGTGAAGATTATCGCCTGATTTGTATATTCGGGAATGTAGCCGGTGACCGCATTCATATATTTCGGAGCTTCTTCGGACAGCTTGTCAAGGAAGTCCTCCGACAGCGACTTTGCCTCTGTGTTATCGGCGGGACGCACGGCATATTTCCATGAATAGACATAATGCAGCTTATCCTCCGGATATGCACCGAATGTATCGGCTGTCACTATCGCAACACCGAATTTTATCGAATCGAACATCATATCCGATGGGCTTGAAAACAGTGCGCTGTAGTCAGACAGTGCGACAAGTCCGCATATCCTGTATTCTTTGCCGTGAAGCGTCAACTTGTCACCGACTTTTAGGCTGTTGTTGTCAGCATACATTCTGTCGATGGCAATTTCGCTGTCGCTTGACGGAAATTCGCCGTCCATAAGGCATTCAAGGTTTATGTCCGTACGCTTTTTGAATATACGCAGTGTGCTGTCAACTTCCTTTGTCGGAAATTCAACATAGAAGTTTTCGTATATCTTCGCATCAAATCTGTTGCTGTCCTCAACAGCCTTTATAAGCTCATCATCAGCCTTTGCATAAAGCTCGAAATTGCCGTCCTCTATATTGTACTTTTCAAAGCTCTCATCATAAGCCGTTGCCATGCTTCCGCCCGCAACACTCCAGCCCGATACAAAAGATACCGAAAGCGCCATGAATAAAAATATTACAATATATTTGCCAAGCTCGTTTTTGAATTCGCTCGGCAGACGTTTAACAAGAGGATTTCTCATCGTTATCCCCCTTACCAGTCAAGATCTTCTGCGGCGATCTTGTTTTCATTGAGATAATTCTTTCTTATCATGCCGTCACGCAGCTTTATTACCCTGTCCGCCATATTTTTGATAGCGTCATTGTGGGTTACCATTACGACCGTATTGCCGAACTTCTTGTTTACATCGCTTATCAGCTTGAGTATATCCTTTGAGGTCTTGTAGTCAAGCGCACCGGTAGGCTCGTCGCAAAGCAGAATATCGGGATTTTTGATTATCGCTCTGCCTATTGCCGTTCTCTGCTGCTGACCGCCCGAAAGCTGATTCGGTAATTTGTGCCGATGCTCGTAAAGACCGAGCGTTTTCAGTATTTCATCTGTGTCAAGCGGATTGTCGCTCAGATATGCGCCTATTTCAACATTCTCCTTGATGTTGAGGTTGGGTATGAGATTGTATTGCTGGAAGATATATCCGAGGTGTTTCCTGCGGTACAGCGTCAGCCTTTTCTCGTTCATATCTGCGGTTTTTTCGCCGTTTATGGCAATATATCCGCTGTCGGCACTGTCGATACCTCCTATGATATTTAGAAGGGTGGACTTGCCCGAGCCGGACGGACCGAGCAGTACGCATATTTCTCCTTTTTCGATTTCGGCATCAATTCCGTTCAGCACTTCAACACGGCTGTCGCCCTCACCGAAGTGCTTTCTTATCTCTTTGACAGTAAGAAACATTTTACATTTTTCCTTTCATATTGCTCCGTTCACACAGATTGTACAGAACTGTTTGATTAGTAATAACTAACCATATTATATATTACTAACTAAATTAGTTACAACTAACTCAAGCGCTCCACAACCGTCTTTTTCACGAATATCTCCAAAAACTATTTTATCACAATAAAACCGTGTAGTCAACAAGTCAGATGCTTAAATATTAACGATTTTCAGTTTTCATTTACTTGCGTTTTTGGATATATAGTAGAAAAACAGTTGTGTAAACGTTTTAATCTTTTATGCGGGAATTTGATAAACGGACATTTTTATTTCTCGCTGTTTAAGTCTGTTATAAATATACACTCTTCAGCGGCTGTAAAGTCGGGAGGTGTTTTTAATTTGAAAACCGCTTGCTTTTGTGATATACTTTATATCACCTTGTTTTTGGTTTATAAAGAAAGGAAAAGATATGACCTACGTTATGAGCGACCTGCACGGTATGTATGATAGATTCATCGCAATGCTGGAAAAGATTGATTTCTCAGACAGCGATGAACTGTTTATTATAGGCGATATAATCGACCGTGGGGAACGCCCTGTCGATATACTGGAATATGTTATGGACAAGCCGAACATCACTGTACTTCTCGGAAATCACGAGGTGATGGCAAGGGATTTTCTGCGTAGGCTGACCGCTGAAATTACCGATGGAAATACATCTTCTTTTGATAATGATTTTATGGTTGAACTTGCTATATATAAACATAACGGCGGTATTCCGACTATAAACCGGCTCCTTGCATTGCCGCCGGACAAGCAACAGCGTGTACTTGATTTCATCGATAGCCTTTATGCTTATGAAGCGATAGATATAGGAGATAGTACATTTGTTCTTGTACACGCAGGACTTGGAAATTTCCGAAAAGACAAGAAGATATCCGAGTATTCTCTTTACGAACTGCTCGAACTGCGTCCCGACTATGAACGGCAATATTTTGACGATGACAGCATTTACATCGTTTCGGGACATACTCCTACAAAGTTGATAAGCGGCAAGTGGGAAATATATCACTCTCACAATAATATAGTGATCGACTGCGGAGCGGCTTTTGGCGGAAGGCTTGCGTGTCTCAGACTTGAAGATATGGCTGAATTCTATGTGTGATAGTATTATCGGCATCGAAACAGCCGCTTGATACAAAAACGGATAAGTGATATAATGATATTATCAAACAGCCCTTACGGACGGAAAAGAGGAAAAGATGAAAATAGCGGTAACTTATGAGAACGGACAGATTTTTCAGCATTTCGGTCATACGGAAATGTTCAAGGTGTACGAGGTTGAGGATAACAGCGTCAAAAGCGAAAGCATTATCCCCACGCTCGGCAGCGGACATGGAGCGCTTGCAGGCTTCCTTAAGCTGAACAATGTCGATACGCTTATCTGCGGAGGAATAGGCGAGGGAGCAAAGAATGCGCTTGCCGATGCAGGAATCAAGCTGTACGGCGGTGTTACAGGCGATGCAGACAGTGCGGTAAAGGCTCTGCTTTCGGGAACGCTTGAGTTTAACCCGGCGGTGCATTGCTCACACCATGACGGCGGTCATAATCACGGCGAGGGTCACACCTGCGGTGAGCACGGCTGCAAGCATTGAGCAAAACCATAATCGTATAAGTAAAACCGCTGTCCGTTTATAAGCGAACAGCGGTTTTCTGCATCTTTTTTCTGTATCTTACGGTATCATTACTGATACATTATATCGTCCTTGTTGAATTTCTGCGTATATCCGAAATAGTAGCCGAGATGCGTTGCTGCCGGTATACCTGCGTAGCACAGCATATAGATGAACGGCACGAATATATCCATAGAATCAATTGTGTTTTCGGGAACTATCATCAGCGACAGGGGATAGACAAGACCGTCTATTATCCTGTGTACGAATGTCATATCGAAATACCATCCGCACAGCTTGTCAAGAAGCAGGAGCAGTGACGGTACGAACATTATCGCCATAAGGATTATGCCGATAAGCACCCATTTGCTTTCCTTTGGCGGCTCTGCCTTGTGAAGTCTGACATATTTCTGCTCTCTGTCGCCGTCACGGTATCCTGCCGTGAACATCAGCGAATAGAATATAATAAGCGTAAGTATAAATACTATCACCTTGAAAAACTCAAAATTCATAAACGGTGCTGTCGAAACAGTAACGATAGTGCAGAGAAGATTTCCGAACACCATAAATAAAAGTCCCGATAAAAGCAGTTTGAAAAACGGTTGTCTGCCTGATTTATTGTAATAGTCCATAGTTATTCTCCTTGCACGGTCGAGCTGCCGACCTCTGTATCATTTACCTTATTGCCTGTCAGAATGTTCTTCAGCACTTCTTTTGCACGCTTTTGATATTCTTCCGATTTTGAGTAGCTTACCATACCGGGTTCTTCACGTCTTACTGAGAACGCAAGCGTATCAGGACAGGAATTTTCCCACTTTGCGTCATACACAAATCCCGTATCCTTAAGATCTATCCTGAGCTTGCCGTTATATTCGGGCATTTTTAGAGCCTTGCCAATATCGCTGAACATATTTTCATACGTCAGCGCTATCGTATTCTCGTCGGGGTCGTAGTCCTCCGTTGACGTTTCGCCGGTAAGCAGATCGGCGTCGCATATATACAGCTCAGCAACGCCACGCTCTATTTCACCGTAGAATTTGGCTGTGTTTGACTGGATATACTGCATATTGCCGGACTTTGTGAGATCTATGCTGTAAACCGCAACGTGAACATATCCGTTGCCGTCAAAGTCGGGACAGTATTTTTCAAGCGCAAGCTCAATATCGTTGACCTTCTGATAAAGACCCGGTGCTTTTGACGTATCCGATACCGCAAGTATAACGGTCAGATCGGGCTGTTCACGGGTGACTGCCTGATACACAAGGAAAAATCCTACAGCCGCAAAAAATGCACCTACCGCAACAAACCATTTATTGCGGAAGAAAAAGTTGTCGATTTTCTTGGCAACAGTCTGCTTTTCGGGCTGTTCGTGAACATCCTGCTCTATAACTTCGCTCTCGCTGATAATTCCTTGCTTCAGCTTGAGAAGCTCTCTTTTTTCATCACTTTCTTTTGACATCGGAAACCCTTCCTGAATTTCGTTTTCTGAAGTTCATCATAATTTTAGTTCTGCTTGTAATATACGCCGTCATACAGATTCTTTACAAACTGCATGGCATTGTGTTCACTTTCATCGTCCGTACAGCGTACCGCAACATAGATTTCCGTTGAGTAAATCTGCATTCTTTTGCCGTATGCCGTGTTTTTGAGATTTATAAGATAACCGCTCTCGCCGGTTATTTCGGACAGATCGCTGAATATCTGCTGTCCGTAGGCGTTTTTGAAGCTGTTATAAGTGTCCTTAAGCTCGCTCTCCTTGCCGATAAACACCTGACATTTACCGTTTTTTATCTGGTCGAAAAGATCCACGTCACCGAGATATTGATCCGGTACGCCCTGATCTATGGTTACGTTATGCTCGCCGTTGTTATCAAAGTCCGGAGTATAAGCCGACATTCCTTCTTCAAATCCCGTGCGGACAGACATAGCGTAATTCCCGAGGCTGTAAATTGTAATATCCGGCTTTTTCTTTACAAAGAACTCTGCATAGATAACCGCTGCGAGCGCTATCAGCAAAATACCGACAACTATCATAACCTTATGGTACCAAAGAAAATTCTTCGTTTTTTCTCCCGGAGTCTGCGCCATTCGCACATCATAGCCGGTTTCTTTTATATTGCTGTCCTTTTCGTCAACAAGCCCCTGCTTCAGCTTGAGAAGCTCTCTGCGGTCCTTGTCGCCGTTATCGTAATTTTCTGCCATCCGTATGCCTCCGTAACCGACCGTGTGAAACTGATTGATTGTATAATTAAAATATGAATATAATATGAACGTTACCGTAAACGCCGCATTTATTCAGTATAGCACATTAAAGACGATTTTTCAAGAACAGCCCGTCAGAAAGTAATAGCCTGTTATTCTGAATAAATATGACATATTTCTTAAGAATTTTGAATTAAAGGTTGACAATTGGAATTATATTTAGTATAATGTAAACGATTTCTTTAATGGTAATTATTTTGGCAGATTTTGCGAAAGGATTTAAAGATGAAAAAATTAACGGCAATATTCATGAGTGCTGTTATGTGCTTTTTGTTTGCAGGCTGCAGCAATGAAACGGCACAGAACAGTGACGGACAGGTATCGACAGACAGCGTAAGCTCAGCAGCGGTTGAGATTCCTAAGCCCGACGGTTTCAAGGTTGACGGAACAAAGCTGATAGACGGTTACGGCGAAGAATTTGTAATGCGTGGAGTAAACCATGCTTATACCTGGTTTAAAAGCGATACAGACACTGCGCTTGAGGGTATAGAATATATCGGCTCAAATACGGTTCGTCTTGTACTCTCCGACGGCGATCAGTGGGATAAGGTCACAAGAGCCGAGCTTAAGAGCCTTATCAGAAAATGCAAGAAGAAAAACCTTATAGCCGTACTTGAAATACATGACGGTGCAGGTAAGGATGAGATTTCCTATCTTGAACACGCAGTGGATTACTGGATAGAAATGAAGGATCTGCTTAGCGAGAACAAGGCTTACGCTATCGTCAATATAGCTAACGAGTGGTACGGAACATATAACGATCTTGAAACGTGGCGTGACGCTTATATCAATGCCGTAAAGAAACTGCGTGACGCAGGAATAGAGAATACACTTATAGTCGACAGTGCAGGCTGGGGACAGTGTGCAGACAGCGTTCTCAAATACGGAAACGAAATATTGAAGGCCGACAAGGACGCAAACACGATGTTTGCGGTACATATGTATGGTACGGCAGGTAAGAATGAAGAAACTGTAAAGAACACGATAGATACAGCTATAAAGAACAACATCTGCCTGCTTATCGGCGAGTTCGGCTGGAAGCATTCGGACGGTAATGTGGCTTATGATACTATCATGCAGTATTCGACAGAGAAGAATATCGGATACCTTGCTTGGTCGTGGAAGGGTAACAGCGATGATGTAAGCTATCTTGACATTTCTCGTGACTGGGCAGGTGTCGATCTCACTACCGAGTGGGGCAAGCCGCTCGTTGAAGGCGAGTACGGCATAAAGAAAACATCAAAGACTTGTTCCGTTTATACAAAGTACGCTTCAGATGATACAAGCAGTGACGATGAAGCTGCAGAATAATATCACGGTATAAAACGGTTATAGAAAATATACGCAGAAAAATTATTCGCAGAGCGGTTATTAAAAGCTCTGCGAATTAATTTTTACAGCATTTTTCAGGGAAAATCATAAGGAGAAAATATGACCCACACTGTAACAGCCGGCGACAGAAAAATTACCTATGAGCTAACACGGAAAAAGGTAAAGAATATAAACCTCAGGATAAAGCCCGACGGCACAGTTCACGTTTCGGCGTCAACCGCTGTTACAATAGCTGTGATCGAACGTTTTATAAGGGAAAGAGCCGATTTTATACTCGGTGCAATAGATAAATTCAATGCAAAAAACGAGAACAGAAAAACCCTTTTTGTCAGCGGCGAAAAGCTGTCGCTTCTCGGCACACAGCATATCCTGTATGTAAAAAAAGGCATCAGAAATTATGCTACGGATTCTGACGGAAATATAACGCTGTACGTTGCCGACACCGATGATTACGAACTGAAATACAAGACATACATAACGTGGCTCAGGTCGCAGTGTCTGCCTCTTATGACACTTCTTTGCAAAAGAGCATATGACGAGCATTACGGAAAGCTGGGTATAGATTTTCCCACAATAAAGGTCAAGGATATGCGTTCACGCTGGGGAAGCTGTATACCGTCAAAGAAGATACTTACGTTCAACGTTCATCTTATGGAATATCCTCTGCCGGCGGCGGAATATGTCGTTGCCCACGAGTTCACACACTTTTTGCAGGCAAATCACAGTGCAAGGTTCTACGCAGAGCTTGCAAGGTATATGCCCGATTACAAGCAGAGGGAAAGGCTGCTTAAATAAGCTAAAACAAAAACAGCAGGAAATCACTCCTGCTGTCAGACTGTCGATAAACTGATTGTTATTAAAGCCACACAGTGAGATATATCGCCAACACCGCTGAAAGCATTTCCCATACCGACAGGGAATTAATAAATTCGTGAGTATATCAGTGCAACTGC
>UMBM01010521.1_pt1 | contig 57884 bp, 48 predicted proteins | sample 1963971 | NCBI WGS metagenome assembly UMBM01 (sample SAMEA4835942, study PRJEB28245) | human gut metagenome | biome: gut microbiome; material: fecal sample | place: Denmark | collected 2008 | reverse complement strand
TTGCACATGTAGGGCGGATAAGGCGTTTACGCCGCATCCGCCAGCAGTTGCAAATTATTGCTTACGGAAAAAATCGTTATACAACATATACAAATGCGCGGCACTCCAGGAGAAATTTGGTGCGCCTTGCTGTGCGCCTGTCAGCGGGTTGTAATTTTCCTGAATTGGTCCATCGGCGGTTAACCCTTTGGCGTGCCGGAAGAACGTATCCGCCAGCTTCAGGGCATCATCACGATAACCGTAACGCTCCATCCCTTTCAGACCAAACCAGAACTGATCCACCCATACGCGCCCACGCCAGTAGATATCAGCGCCAAAAGCCGGATTGGTTAACGCCGCCGTTCCCAGCGGGACAAAGGTGTTGAACTCTTTAGGATCGAGCATCACCTTCACCACCGCGTCGGCATTGGCCTGCGTTGCCGCACCGTTAAACAGCGGCGACCAGCCTTCCGGCCCTTTACCGCGCTCAACAATCGGTTTGCCCGCGCAGCCGTTCGCCAGTGGTTTATCTTCAATACGTACGTCATAGTAGAACTGGGTAGTCGGGTCGAACATACAGGTGTTGATGTAGTCCGCGAGCTGCTGTGCCAACTGGCGATAGCGTTTGGCCTCTTCTGGCTTACCGAGGATGGTTGCCATCTCCGCCAGATAATGGTTATCGCTGTACATATAGCTGGCCTGATCCACCGACTCCTGCAATAGCGAGTAGCCCAGCAACGTTCCGTCCTGACTGCGGTTTTCGGCGAATTTCACCGTCCAGTCGCTACGTTTGCCGCCATTAGCGACATATTTATCCAACTGTTCTTTGTCGATAAACCCAAAGACGGCGGCATCATCACGCCCCGATTCCCACGACGCAGCAACCTGTGCCGGAATTTCCAGACTGTCGTACTGGCCTTTCTCCACCACGCGGGCGTAGTTGTTCAGCCCAGACTGCGTCTCTTCTTTGTTGCCTTTCTTCACCGTAAACAGCATCTCGCCGCTCTCAGTGTTGTGGGCTTTGTCGCGGGTCGCGCCATATTCCGGCACGCCGTTGCCGTTGTGATCGCGGTTACGTAACCACCAGTCGTGATAGGCCACCAGTTTCGGGTACATCTCTGTCAACCAGGCTTTATCCTGGGTGACGTTGTACACTTCCATCACCGACCAGGCGGCAAGGCTGGGTTTGGTATTACGTTCGTTCCAGTTGCCGCCATCGCCACCACGCTCGGGGCTAAGGTTCCACGCTATCAGGTCGGGGACAAAGCCCACATCCTGCGGACGCACGCGGTCGCCAGGCTGGATCTGCCAGGAGAAGACCGCGCGGATATTCTCTTTGGCGATGTCCGGATTGAAATGCGCCATCGCAAACGCCTGCTTCCAGGTATCCCACGGCCAGGTCTGATTGCCGGAGAACCAGCGCCCGGTCACCGACGGTGTAACGGTGTTAAATTTCACCGCACCGCCCGGTGAGCGCCAGTTACCGTTGAGCGTTTCGATCGCTTTCACCGCGACGCGCGTCTGTTCCGGCGTCGCATCCGGATTGGTTAACCCTTTCTTCAGGTATTCTTCCCAGCGTTGCTGCGAGGCGGTGAGATAAAACGCCGGACGCGCCAGAATATCGCGGATCTGCATTTGCTCTTTGCTAACTTCCTGAGCGGTCAGCAGATGGGAATAGGTGGTGTAGAGCGTGGTCGAACCGTTGATATGCGCCTTACTGGTAAAGCGATTACCGTTGATTTCAGTCTGCACCGGCAGGGATTTATGCACCTGATATTCCGATTCGCCGGAGGTCAGCAGATCCCAAGTGGCGCGCACTTTGCCAAAGGTGACTTTCAGGCCATCACGGGTGGCGCTGATTTTGCGCTGATAGTCAGGGTATTCGCCAGCAATGGTTTTATCGGAAAGCGGTTTCCCTTCTTTCGCTTCCAGTTTTTCCAGCAGTTCGCCGTCCCACACCAGATCCAGCGGTTTATTGCTGGTGATTTTGGTTTCCAGTAGTGACGTGCGCGGCGTGGCGAAGCGCAGAGTCATTTCGACTTGCACATCTTTTGCTGTCAGTTTTTGCACCAGCGCACCGGGAATACTGTATGCCTCCAGCGTAAAGTCGACTTTCTTGCCGTCCTGCCAGACGGTCAGGCGGTCGAAATTGCTGGCCATAAAGTTGATGTACTCTTCCGTCAGCAGCGCAACGCCCGGAAAGCCGCCCATGGTGTTAGGGCCGTCTGGCAACAGATGACCATGCCAGGCTCCGAGATCGAAAAACGGATTAAAATGCTGGTGATCGTCGTAATCGTAATCCTTCATGTACTGCGGCGCGCCAGTACGGTTAATCACGTTTTTATAATTGTCGGCGTTAGCGGCATGGGCGGAAAAACTTATCAGCAGAGCGCAGGTTACTGGCGTTAAAATAGTTTTTATTTTCATGAAATTACAGTCCTTATTACCAGTAGAAATATTGCATCAGGAAGATTTGGTCGCTGGGATCGTGAGAGGCATTTTTCATGTAGAAGCGGCTATCAAAAGCCGTGGCGAAACGTCCGCCGCCGTATTCGTACCAGATACCAAACTGCATGAAAGAGGTGGTTTCATCGTCAGCGTGGTCAGGGCGATGTTTGGCGTAGGTGTAAGCGGTGGAGAGATAAACGCCCTTTAACGCTTCATACATGGCGCTCACCATCATCCCACTTTCACTTCCCGGTACGTCCAGCCCGTCGGCGCGTCCGGTATGGTGCCAGGCGCGAGCGGCAAAGTTAGGAGTTAGCAGGCCCGTGAGATAGAGCTGTCCTGTGCCGTCGGTGATTTCCAGACCGTTCATCCAGGTGATGCCTTCGGCAAGGTCATACTGGATGTAACCGTTCATCATTGCCGGATAGGTGTATTTGTCGTCATAGCGATCGTATTTGCCAAAATGTAGCCAGGCTTTGCTTTCATCATGATGTCCGGCAGGAGTCGCGGTGACGCTATAACGAAAGTTGCCGCTTAAGTTCTGTACCTTCAGCGCAGTCATAATGTCGCGGGTATTGGGAATGACGTAGCCCAGATCGGGGGTGAAATCGCCCCACCATTGCAGGTCATCCAGCGAGGAATCCTGACGCAGACTGAGCATGATTTCGGTGCCATCATTGGTACGATAACCGCCATAGAAACGGTTAATTCCGCCCTCGAAACCACCCCAGCTATGGTCTGGCACCCAGGCATTGCCGTCGTGGTCGGCCTGCACGGTCCAGCCTTCGCCGTAAATCAGGCCGAACCAGGAGCCGTACTTCATCTCCAGGCCACCTTCAATATAGGTACCGTCGCTGTATTTATGTTTATTCTCACCCTCTAAATCCATATATCCACCAACCCCTAATTCGCCGTAAAAACGAAATGAAGGAGAAGATGTCGAGGTAATTGCAGGTGTTTTTGTGTCGTCATGTTCTGCCGGACGTGCTTCTTCTCCTGCCGCAGAAAAGGCGTAGCAAAACGGCAGAGCAAGTAATGCTCTGCATGGTGCAGTGATTAATTTCATTGTGTTAATCCATGAGCTAAAGAAAAAGTACAGCCTTTTATCGTTGTAATTATAAAAATATAAAGGCAGAAACTATTTTCCCTCTCCTCATCCAGGAAGAGGGAAAATGCCTGCTCATTTTTTATTATTCTGCTTAATCAACATTGCTGGCTGGCGTCGCTTCAATATGGCGCTCTTCAGCCGTTAATCCATTTATATATTTACTGTATTTCCACCACGCAAAGCCAAGGAAGATAACAATACCGCCGACGTTATAAAAAATGATGGTCAGAATATTCGCGCCAGTCGGGAATGTCGAAGCGACAAACCCTACGGCAAATATCGCAATCAGCATTGAAACAACGATAATACCGGTACGGCGGGAACCCATACGGAAATCGCGTGGCAGGTGATCTAATTTGGCGCGTAAATTCAGGTAAGCCAGCATGATGAATAACGGCGGAAGCATGGATGCTGCGGCGGTCATATTAATAATGGTATTCATCAGATCCTGCACGGTATTGGAACCGAGCATCGGGATAATCATCAGCGGGATGACGATCAGGAACTGGATCCACGCTGCGCGCGCCGGAACGCCGTTTTCGTTCAGTTCGACGGTTTTCTTACCAAAGATGCCTTCCGGGATTTCGGAGAAGAAAATTTTCACCGGCGTTGCGGTCCACATCAGCAGGGAACCGAACATCGCGGTAAAGGACACCAGACCGACAAAGCGATTCATCAACGCTTCCGGTAGACCAAAATACGCCGCCATGCCGTGGAATACCTGCACCGATCCGCCGGTAAATTTCAACTCTTTGCTGCTGACGAAGACGTTAATCAGCACCGAGGAGACGGAATACAGTACGCCGATAAAAATCCCGGCGAGGATGATCACTTTAACGAACGATTTCGAACCGCCTTTGACGTCGTTAACGTACACAGCGACGGACTCCGCGCCACCTGCGGCCATAAAGATCCAGGTGGTAACGCCGAGGAACGCCCAGTTGAAGTTCGGGATCATCGCGTCAACGGTGATGGCGTCAGCAGGCTGTACGCCGCCAACCAGCGCCGTACCTGCCAGTAAAATGTAGGAGAGCGTTAACAGCAGCATCAGCGTTGAAGTGACGGAGGTAATTGGCCCCAACATTTTCGCCCCGTTGGTGGAAACCCAGGTGGAGAAGGCGAACAGCACCATACTGATAATGGTGGTGGCAACCGGCGTCATAATATATTCGTATCCGAGGAAGGCATACGAAGCATAAGCAATAACGCGCGGCAACAGTGAGGTGAAAAAGAACAGGTTTACGAACCAGTAGGTATAGGCAGTAATAAATGCCCAACGTCCGCCCAGCGAACTTTTTACCCACGCGTAGACACCGGCTTCTGAGTTTTTATTTAACGAAACAAATTCTGCGATGATCAGACAGAAGGGAATAAAATAAAAAATCGTCGCGAGGAAAAACATCGGTGCCGAGGCCAGTCCAAGCTCAATATTATTATTGATAACGTTGTTAAAGCTGTAAACGGCGGCAAAAGTCAGCGAGAGCAAGCCGAATTTGCCGATTGTATTACGTTTGGTATCAGACATAACACATCTCCGAAAATGAGTAGGGTAGCGGTGGCGGCAAACTCCTTTTGCCGCCGTAGTTGTTATTTGTTATGGAAATAACCATCTTCGATGGTGACTTTGAGAACCACTTTTTTGACCGCGTTATTGCAGATAAACCGATACGCTTCATGGATATCGCAAATAACGATTTGCCCTTCGTGGACCTCAACGGTTTCTCCGCAGCCTTTTAAATATTCACGGTCAGTTTCATCACGATAATATTCCACTACCTGTAATGTCTCTTTCGGCGCATATTCAATTTTTTGCTGCCCTTGCAGGTAGTAATGCACTTCAAAATAGCGTCGATGCCCGGTAAATAGCGCATCGGTCGCGGAGTCTGTCTCCACGCGGTAAGTCAATGAGTCACCGATGGAGTGGGCGACGCCAGGCTGAATGTTGTCGATATTTTCAATCGCTTCAACGCAGCGTTGCCACTTCTTGCCAGAGGCGTAAATCTGGCGGAACTGTTCTAAGTTATCGATGATCCTCATTGCTTATTCTCGCTGTGCAAATTCGTGGAAAAGAACCCTGCGCCGAACTCATACGACGCCAGGCTTTGCGCGGTAGCTTCTCCGCCAGAAACCGGCAGCAACGTAAAGCCGTAGCTGAAGTCACGGAACCAGACGCGCCAGGAGTCCAGCACCTCGCTGCCCCAGGAGTTGGAGCCGAGGCCAAGCAGCTGGTGATCGAGGTTCAGGGTGATGTCATCACTGCGCTGCAGCTCGTTACAGTGCTGGGCAGCGTGGATGTTTTCCTGGGTATAGTGCCAGGCGCTGAAGTTAATTGGGCGCTGCGGAACCACCAGCAGACCGTTACCGTGGCGGTTAGTCAGTGCCGTCCAGCGGACATGCTGACGGTTACCGTTGTTCTGCGGGAAGGGATAGTTCTCGAACATGGCATCGACGGTGCTGCGCCAGATATCGATGATGTTAGCCTGCTGGCTGTCGGCGTAGTTTTCGCCCGGTCCACGACCGTAATACGCCACCTGATCGTATTCGCCGTTAATTCCCATGGTGAAACCGATGCACGGAATGATGTGCGGATAGTCGCCGTAACGCTCGCCGGAAAGCGCCACGTTAACCTGGCCATCGGCAGCGATGCGCCAGATGTAGGTGCAGCGCATTCCGAAATCAAACACCGGCGGGGCAATAACCGTGCGGCTGATGATCAACACTTCACCATCGCTCTGTTCTACGGCAAAGTCGCGCAGATGTTCCTGCATGATCTGCAAATGATTCGGTTGCCACAGCCCTTCGTACTCCTGCTTGTGGTTGTCGATCATCGGCTTGAAGAAGTTGATCTTTGGCTCGCGAGTCAGCAGCGACTCGCCATTTACCTGCCAGGATGTCGGTTTGCCACTCATTTTTGAGAAGGTGATCGCGAAGTTGTAGCCGCGAACGGTGCAGCTCAAACGATCGTCTTCCAGCGTCAGCGGACGCGCATTATTTGGTGCGAAAGGCACTGGCTGCGCGGTGTTTTCCTTCAGCGGGAACTGATAAGTGGCGATAGAATGCCCGGCTTCGCTGTAGCGGGTGCGGGAATCTTTGGTCACCGTAATGTTGAGGAACGCTTCGCGGGCGTCCAGCTGCGGCAGCGTGATCTGCAAGGGGGCTTCGCTGTTCGGCGCAACGTCGCGCAGTTTAATCTGCTGCGTTGCGAGCGTTTCACCTTCGGCGCGCACCTCTGCGTGCAGGGTGTAGTCATCAAGCGTGGTAAACCACAGTTTATTTTCGACTTTCAGCTCGCCGCGAGTCAGATCCAGCGCGTGGATTTTTACCGGCGCGATAACCTGTTTGTACTCTTTCAGGCCCGGTCCCGGCGTCTGATCGGAATAGATCAAACCATCAAGACAGAAGTTATAGTTGTTGGGATAGTCGCCGTAGTCGCCGCCGAATTTATACCAGACATTGCCGTTGTCATCCTGCGCCTGGATTCCGTGGTCGCACCACTCCCAAACATAATGTCCCTGAATACAATCGTGCTTATAGAAGACGTTCTGGTACTCCGTCAGCCCGCCCGGTCCGTTCCCCATCGCATGAGCATATTCACAGATGATGCGCGGCTTCGGATGCGGGTATTCACCAAACTCATTCATCAGCGGCACGCGGGTGTACATGGTGGAAATAATATCGACCACTTCAGCATCGCGATCTTCTTCGTAATGCACCAGTCGCGTGTCATCCAGCGCTTTCGCCGCATGGTACATCGCGCGGATGTTACAGCCATAGCCGGATTCATTGCCCAGCGACCAGATGATGATCGACGGATGGTTTTTCTGCGCGTGGATATGGCGAACAATGCGCTCGACGTAGACTTTTTCCCACTGCGGATCGTCGGTAACACGGCTGATATCGCCGACATTAGCAAAGCCGTGCGATTCGACGTCGGTTTCCGCCATCACAAACAAGCCGTAGATATCACACAGTTCGTAAAAACGCGGATCGTTCGGGTAGTGAGCGGTACGCACGGAGTTGATGTTGTGCTGCTTCATCAACTGGAGATCTTTCTCGACGCGATCCATTCCAACGGCGCGGCCTTTGCGATGATCGTTGTCGTGACGGTTGACGCCGTGCAGCATCACATAACGGTTATTGATCCAGAACAGACCGTCGCGCACTTTGATATCACGGAAGCCAACGCGTTGTGGTACCACTTCCAGAACGTTGCCGTCGGCGTCTTTCAGCGTCATGACCAGATGGTAAAGATAAGGGGATTCTGCTGACCATTGCTGCGGCTGTTCGACAGTAAAAGCAAAGCTGGCGCTGGTCAGTTTTTCAATTGCCAAATGATCAATGGCGCTGCTGTGCACCACGCGTTCGCCATCAAACAGGGTATATTCCAGCGTCGTTACGACAGGGGAGGCGGCGAGATTTTCCAGCACCACTTCGCAGGAAAGCGTGGCATCGCAATAGGCTTCGTCAAAGTCGGTACGCACGGAGAAATCGTTAATATGCGTTAGTTGTTTTCCGACCAGATAAACATCGCGGAAGATCCCCGCTGACCACCACATATCCTGGTCTTCCACGTAGGTAGAGTCCGCCCACTGCATCACGCGCACACACAACAGGTTGTCGCCGGTTTTAACCATCGCGCTGATGTCAAACTCTGCGGTCAGGCGACTGCCCTTGCTGAAACCCACATACTGACCGTTAACATAGACTTCAAAATAGGTTTCGACGCCGTCAAATTTAATCAGCGTCTGTTTACCCTGCCAGCCGTCGCTGAGGGTGAAAATACGTTGATAGGCACCGGTTGGGTTATCGCTGGGGACAAACGGCACATCGATGGGGAACGGAAAACCTTCGTCGGTATATTGCAGTTTGCCGTGACCTTCCATTTGCCACATGGCGGGGACGGTAATATGCCCCCAGTCAGCCATTAACTCAGAGGTGAAGGCTTCAGGCACTTGCAGCGGGTGGTCAAAAAAATGGAAATTCCACTGACCGCTTAAGGGCAGAAACAGGCTGCTGGTTTCGCGGGCAAAGGTACGCGCTTGCGCAACAGAATCATATGAAAAAAAGTACGCACGCGGCGCAAGTCGGTTTTCGTGGGTGAGCTGAATGTTTTCCCAGCGATTCATAGGGCCTCCCGGTAGAGAGAAATCGGAACCATTCATGGTGATGGTAGTTTGTGTAATTGCTGGGGAGTTTAGTAAAATTTTTACTAAAAAGTAGCAGGTAAATGCATTTACTTTAACTGGATCACGAAAATAAACGGCAGCACTGTCCGGCAAAAATGATTGCCGGACAGTGTGTAAGGGGATTTAACGGGTCGTGCCGCGCAGTTTTAATTTGCTGGGAACGAAGACTAGCAGCGGCAGCGCGCGACCATCGCGGGCTTTTTCATACACCAGGTTAACGCCCTGACTTCCCATCATCTCGGAATGGATGCGCACGGTGGAGAGCGGCGGAAAGGTAAATCGCGCGGTGGGGATATCGTTAACGCTGATAAGCGAAATATCCTGTGGGATGTTCAGGCCACGTTCATGAATTGCCCGCAGTACGCCGATAGCAATGGAATCGGAAGCAACAAACAGTGCCTTCGGATAGTCTTCCCGCGACAGCATCTGTTTTGCCAGTTCATAGCCCGACGAACTGGAAAAACCGCCGCGCCAGATATCCTCTTCGCGTACCACTTGTTTCAGTCGGCCATATTCCACAAAGGCGACCTCACGAATATCCGCCTTGCCAGGCTCATCTTCACCGCCAATAAAACCAATGCGATTAACGCCCTGGTTGATATAGAAGTCGATGATTTCTTTACTGATGCGTGCCAGATCGATATCCACCGCATCGTAACCGCTGCCGGGTTCGTGAAAGTCGATAAAACAGATATTGTCGGTCAACGCGCTGGCAGCGGCGCGCAGGGCGGGCGTGGGTTTGCCGACAATTAAAATACCGGTGACGTTTTTAATGTCTGGTAATCCGCTGTGTTCATAACAGTTGGTGAGCTCGATGCCCAGCTTTTCGCACTGGGTTTCAATGCCGTGGCGGATCGCCAGATAGTAAGGATCGTTGATCTCCAGCTCCTGCTGGTAGCTGTAGATAGCCAGAATATGGTGTTGGTTGACTGCGCCTGTCTGTAGTTTACGGGCGCTACTGGTCTTGTACTCCAGCTTTTCGGCGATCTCGAGAATGCGATGTTTCGTCTCTTCTTTCACATTCAATGTCGGATCGTCATTTAAGACCCTGGATACTGTCGCCAGGGATACGCCAGCTTCGATTGCGATGTCTTTTAGTGTTGCCATGTTTACCTTTTTTACTTTCCCTGATGTGCGCTTCCATTGTAGAGGAAGTGCTTATTGGGTCACCTGTTTTCAGTAAATAAAGCGCGTTTCTTTGACGCTGTAACGGTAACACAGCGGCTCACGAATGTGATCACGCCTGCATTCTCCATTTTTAGCCTACAGGATTGAGAAAAACTTTTGCTATATTTTAGTAAAATTTTACTCGAAGGGAGGAAGCAATGGAAACCGTGGCTTACGCTGATTTTGCACGTCTGGAAATGCGCGTCGGAAAGATTGTGGAAGTGAAACGCCATGAAAACGCCGACAAGCTGTACATCGTACAGGTTGATGTGGGGGAAAAAACACTGCAAACCGTGACCAGCCTGGTGCCGTACTACAGCGAAGAAGAGTTGATGGGAAAAACGGTGGTGGTCTTATGCAATCTGCAAAAAGCGAAAATGCGTGGTGAAACGTCGGAATGCATGCTGTTGTGTGCGGAAACCGATGACGGCAGTGAAAGCGTGCTGTTAACGCCGGAGCGGATGATGCCTGCGGGCGTACGTATCGTATAAAAAGATCGGATGGCGACGTCGTATCGCCATCCGATTTGATACTACGCTTCTTCGACACTTACTCGCATGGCCGCCAGCGCCTTACGCGCCGCTTTGATCACCAGTTCACACTGTTCAATGGTCAGTGTCAGTGGCGGTTCAATGCGGATCGTTTTGGCGTTATTGAGCGTTCCGGCCACCAGTACGCGCTGGCGGAACATCTCGCTGGCAAAGTTATAGCCGATTTCGTTATCAACAAACTCAATCGCCATCAACATCCCTTTACCACGTGCTTCCTGCACCAGATCGGGATATTCCCGCGCCAGTTGACGGAAACCGTCCAGCAACATATCGCCTTTTTGTTCAGCCTGAGCCGGTAAGTTCTGCTCCAGCAACACATTGATGGTCGCCAGCGCCGCCGCACAGGCCAGCGGGTTGCCGCCAAAGGTGGTGGTATGCAGGAATGGGTTGTCGAACAGAACTGAAAACACCTCTTCAGTGGCGATGGTCGCGCCAATCGGCATCACGCCGCCGCCGAGCGCTTTGGCAAGGCAGAGGATATCCGGCTGTACGTTCTCATGCTCGCAGGCGAACATCTTGCCCGTGCGCCCCATGCCCGTTTGTACTTCATCGAGGATCATCAGTGCGCCGAACTCATCGCATAGCTTACGTACGGCGGTGAGATAGCCCGGCGGCGGCAGAATTACGCCACCTTCACCCTGAATCGGTTCGAGGATCACCGCAGCCACATCATCACCGGTTTTTTTGCACTCGTTAAGAGCCGTGCGCATGGCTTCGATATTGCCAAACGGCACATGACGGAACCCTGGCAGCAGTGGCATAAACGGTTTGCGGAAGGTCGATTTCGCCGTGGCCGACAGCGCGCCAAGTGATTTACCGTGGAACGCGCCGCTGGTGGCAATAAAAGTAAATTTGCCGCGCGGCGACTGATAAGCCTTCGCCAGCTTCAGCGCCGCTTCAACGGACTCGGTGCCGCTATTACAGAAGAAGCTGTATTTCAGTTTACCTGGCGTTAGCGCAGCAAGGGTTTTCGCCAGCATAGCCCGTAACGGATCGAGTAGCTCCTGGCTGTGCAGTGGTTGTTTCGCAAGTTGATTCTGTACGGCGGAAACCACAACTGGATTACGGTGCCCCACGTTGAAAATTCCAAAACCTCCCAGGCAGTCGATAAACTCCTGTCCCTGGGTGTCGACAAGCGTATTTAAACTTCCCGCTTGCCACTCTACGGCTCCGTAATCCCCGCCGGCGGTAACAGATTTGCGATACTCTAAAAACCCCGGATTGACATGCTCTTTGAAGTATTCAATCACCTCTCGGTTAAGTGCTTTCATCTCCTCATGATCCAGCGTTCGCTTTTCAATGAGATTCAGGGCGTGGGCGCTGCACGCTAAAGCCGATGCGCTCGAAGGTAACCTGTTCAAAATATGCTCCGGAGGCTCGCGTATCACATGATACCGATTTAAGTATTGCAGGGATTGCGCCACTCCGGCTGCGATCGCGAAAATCGGGATAAACACAAATTCGGTTATCATTTGCGCAATATTTAATGCTATCTGTTAACATTTGTTGTTATTTTGCACGGTTTTTGTCGGGTATGGATTTGATGATTGCTGCGCAAATGCACGTTTTCAGGGCAATAATTGCCTGATTTTTGGGCAAGATAATTAACGTTTTCGTATAGTAACAGAGTGAAAGTATTTTAAATCAAAGAATTAGATTTGTGCTTTAATCGCAAATTGCGATCTAAATCAAATTAATCGGTTAAAGATAACCGCAGCGGGGCCGACATAAACTCTGACAAGAAGTTAACAACCATATAACCTGCACAGGACGCGAACATGTCTTCTCATCCGTATGTCACCCAGCAAAATACCCCGCTGGCGGACGATACCACTCTGATGTCCACTACCGATCTGCAAAGCTATATCACTCATGCTAATGACACTTTTGTGCAGGTGAGCGGCTTTACCTTGCAAGAGTTACAAGGGCAGCCGCACAACATGGTGCGTCACCCGGATATGCCAAAAGCGGCGTTTGCGGATATGTGGTTCACCCTGAAAAAAGGGGAGCCCTGGAGCGGCATCGTGAAAAATCGCCGCAAAAATGGCGACCATTATTGGGTGCGGGCCAATGCGGTACCGATGGTGCGCGAGGGAAAAATCAGTGGCTATATGTCGATTCGTACCCGGGCGACGGATGAAGAGATCGCGGCGGTGGAGCCGCTGTACAAAGCGTTGAACTCCGGACGTACCAGTAAGCGTATTCATAAAGGCCTGGTGGTGCGTAAAGGCTGGCTGGGTAAACTGCCTTCATTACCGCTTCGCTGGCGGGCGCGTGGCGTGATGACCCTGATGTTTATCTTGCTGGCGGCCATGCTTTGGTTTGTTGCTGCCCCGGTGGTGACGTATTTCCTCTGTGTGTTAGTGGTATTGTTGGCAAGCGCTTGTTTTGAATGGCAGATTGTGCGCCCGATAGAAAATGTCGCCCGTCAGGCACTGAAGGTGGCGACCGGAGAGCGTAATAGTGTTGAGCACCTGAATCGCAGCGATGAGCTGGGGCTGACATTACGCGCGGTAGGGCAGCTTGGCCTGATGTGCCGTTGGCTAATTAACGATGTCTCAAGCCAGGTGTCCAGTGTCAGAAATGGCAGTGAGACGCTGGCGAAAGGCACCGATGAACTGAACGAACATACCCAGCAGACAGTTGATAACGTTCAGCAAACGGTGGCGACCATGAACCAAATGGCGGCGTCGGTGAAACAGAACTCTGCCACGGCGTCGGCTGCCGATAAACTTTCTATCACCGCCAGTAATGCGGCAGTGCAGGGTGGGGAGGCGATGACCACGGTGATCAAGACAATGGACGATATCGCCGACAGTACCCAGCGCATTGGCACCATTACTTCGCTGATTAACGATATTGCGTTTCAGACCAATATTCTGGCCCTGAATGCGGCGGTGGAAGCGGCGCGTGCCGGCGAACAGGGCAAAGGTTTTGCAGTGGTGGCAGGGGAAGTGCGTCATTTAGCCAGCCGCAGCGCTAATGCTGCCAACGATATTCGCAAGCTGATTGATGCCAGTGCTGATAAGGTGCAATCCGGTTCGCAGCAGGTACACGCCGCCGGACGGACGATGGAAGATATTGTGGCACAGGTGAAAAACGTCACCCAGTTGATCGCCCAGATTAGCCATTCAACGCTGGAACAGGCCGATGGGCTTTCCAGCCTGACCCGTGCAGTGGATGAGCTTAACCTGATCACCCAGAAAAATGCCGAGCTGGTGGAAGAGAGTGCGCAGGTGTCGGCGATGGTGAAACACCGCGCCAGCCGACTGGAAGACGCGGTGACGGTGCTGCATTAATCGGTATGCCGGATCCGGCGGTTGGAGCACAATGCCTGATGCGATGCTGGCGCATCTTATCAGGCCTGCGGGGTGTGTAGCGGGTGTAGGCCGGATAAGGCGCGTCAAGCGTCGCATCCGGCAATTGCACCGCGCCACTGGCGGATGCGGCGATTAATCCAGTTGCGTAATATCAAAAGCGGCGCGGTCGATCACCGCAATGATCTTTTTTATTTGTGCATCACTGATATCGCTCTGGTTGACGCGTAAATCCAGCACCGCTTTAAAATTATCCAGCGCCCGCTTCATTTGCGGGTTCTGGCGCAGCGCCGCGCCAACGCAACGCGCTTTGATGCGTTCTTCAATCATCTCCACCTGTTCGCGGTTTTCTTCCAGCCACTGCGCTCCTTGTTCGGTCAGCGCAATCTGCTTCTTACCTCCTTCCTCTTCGCGGATGGTAATCAGCGACTGCTCCTGCAGAAAATCCAGCGTTGGGTAGATGACGCCCGGGCTTGGGGTGTAATTCCCCTGGGTTAGATTCTCAATCGCTTTAATCAATTCGTAACCGTGGCTGTCATCGCGCGAGAGAATATCCAGAATCACCAGACGTAATTCACCGTGACCAAAGAAACGTTGCCGACGACCGCCGCCGCGACCGTGGCGACCACCGCAGCATTGACCGTGTTCATGCTGGTGACCGTGTCCGCAGTGCTCGTGTTCTGACTTCTCACCTTTGCAGCAGCCCTCATGGCGTGGCTGGCCTTCATGTTTACAACACCCTTCGTGATGATGGCTCATATCAGCCTCCTTTTGCTTAATTAGATATATCTAATTTATATCTGATATGAGCGTTCTTGCAAGTGTAAAAATGATTTTTAAACGTGGACTCATCTCACACGTAGGCCGGATAAGGCGTTCACGCCGCATCCGGCGTTGAGTAATGATGCCTGAGAAGAGGCGGTTCGTCTTATCAGACTATAGACATATCAGTTCTACAAATCGCTTGCATTTATCATGATTAACAATCATTATCATTTGCGAGTTTTATTTAGATATATCTGATTACCATCACGAAGGCGATAACAATGAATAACACCCCCCGCTACCCGCAGCGCGTTCGCAATGATCTGCGCTTCCGTGAACTGACTGTGTTACGCGTTGAGCGCATCAGCGCCGGTTTTCAGCGCATTGTCCTCGGCGGCGAGGCGCTGGACGGTTTTACATCGCGTGGCTTTGACGATCACAGCAAACTCTTCTTTCCTCAACCTGACGCTCACTTTGTGCCGCCAACGGTAACGGAAGAGGGCATCGTCTGGCCGGAAGGACCACGCCCACCGTCGCGTGACTATACGCCGCTGTATGACGAACTACGCCATGAACTGGCGATTGATTTCTTTATTCACGACGGTGGGGTCGCCAGCGGCTGGGCGATGCAGGCGCAACCGGGCGATAAACTTACGGTGGCAGGTCCGCGCGGTTCGCTGGTGGTGCCGGAAGATTACGCGTATCAGCTGTATGTCTGCGATGAATCCGGAATGCCCGCATTGCGCCGCCGCCTGGAAACGTTGAGCAAACTTGCCGTTAAACCGCAAGTTAGTGCGCTGGTTAGCGTGCGGGATAACGCCTGTCAGGATTATCTCGCGCACCTTGATGGTTTTAATATCGAATGGCTGGCACATGATGAGCAGGCGGTAGATGCGCGTCTGGCGCAGATGCAAATCCCTGCCGATGATTACTTCATCTGGATAACCGGCGAAGGTAAAGTCGTTAAGAATTTAAGCCGCCGCTTTGAAGCGGAACAGTATGACCCACAGCGGGTACGTGCAGCGGCTTACTGGCACGCAAAGTAACTGATATATAAAAAGAAAAAGGCTGACGATTTCTCGTCAGCCTTTGCTATATCTGGTGGCCCCTGCTGGACTTGAACCAGCGACCAAGCGATTATGAGTCGCCTGCTCTAACCACTGAGCTAAGGGGCCATGGTAGCGGATTATAAAGTAACTCCGTGTCGCAATCCAGCCATTACCGCGCGCCTGCTGTTTTTATAAACAATGTATTTTCAATCCGTTATACTTTTCCTGGTGATGTTAGAAAGGAGTAAATATGGTTGAGGATATTTTGGCTCCAGGGTTACGGGTCGTGTTTTGCGGTATCAACCCTGGGCTTTCATCCGCCGGGACTGGTTTTCCCTTTGCTCATCCGGCAAATCGCTTCTGGAAGGTGATATATCAGGCCGGGTTTACCGACCGTCAGTTGAAGCCGCAGGAGGCACAGCATCTGCTGGATTATCGTTGTGGCGTCACCAAACTGGTAGACCGTCCAACGGTGCAAGCCAATGAAGTTTCAAAGCAGGAGCTACACGCAGGCGGGCGTAAGCTGATTGAAAAAATTGAAGATTATCAGCCGCAGGCGTTGGCGATTCTGGGCAAACAAGCATATGAACAGGGATTCAGCCAGCGCGGTGCACAGTGGGGGAAACAAACGCTCACCATTGGTTCGACGCAGATTTGGGTGCTGCCAAATCCCAGCGGTTTAAGTCGCGTTTCACTGGAGAAACTGGTTGAAGCGTATCGCGAGCTGGACCAGGCGCTGGTAGTGCGTGGGCGATAAAAAACGCCACCGAAAAGGTGGCGTTTGTGCAGAGGGCCTAGTGCCGGGTGCGGCGTAACGCCTGATCCGGCCTACCGATTAATCGTCCAGGAAGCTACGCAGCACTTCAGAACGGCTCGGGTGACGCAGTTTGCGCAGCGCCTTCGCTTCGATCTGACGGATACGTTCGCGGGTAACGTCGAACTGTTTACCCACTTCTTCCAGCGTGTGGTCGGTGTTCATATCGATACCGAAACGCATACGCAGAACTTTTGCTTCACGCGCGGTCAGGCCAGCCAGCACGTCGTGCGTTGCCGCACGCAGGCTTTCGGTGGTCGCAGAATCCAGCGGCAGCTCGAGGGTGGTATCCTCGATGAAATCCCCCAGATGCGAATCTTCATCATCACCGATCGGCGTTTCCATGGAGATTGGCTCTTTGGCGATCTTCAGCACTTTGCGGATCTTGTCTTCCGGCATCAGCATACGTTCAGCCAGTTCTTCCGGCGTCGGTTCACGGCCCATCTCTTGCAGCATCTGGCGAGAAATACGGTTGAGCTTGTTGATGGTCTCAATCATATGCACCGGAATACGGATGGTGCGCGCCTGATCCGCGATAGAGCGGGTGATCGCCTGACGGATCCACCAGGTTGCGTAGGTGGAGAACTTGTAACCACGGCGGTATTCGAATTTATCAACCGCTTTCATCAGACCGATGTTGCCTTCCTGAATCAGGTCAAGGAACTGCAAGCCACGGTTGGTGTATTTCTTAGCGATAGAAATAACCAGACGTAAGTTCGCTTCAACCATCTCTTTCTTCGCACGGCGGGCTTTCGCTTCACCGATGGACATACGACGGTTGATATCTTTAACCTGCTCGATGGTCAGGCCGGTTTCTTCTTCAATCTGCTGCAGTTTTTGCAGGGCGCGATGCACTTCTTCAGAGACATCGTGCAGTTTTTCCGACCACGGCTTGTTCATCGCAATTGCCGCGTTGAACCAGGTATCGCTGGTTTCGTTGCCGGTAAACAGGGTAATGAAGTTTTTCTTCGGCATTTTGCACTGCTCAACGCAGAGCTTCATGATCAGACGTTCTTGCGTACGAACGCGGTCCATCATGACGCGCATGCTGTTGACCAGGTAGTCAAACTGCTTCGGCACCAGGCGGAACTGTTTGAATACTTCAGACAGTTTCAGGATCTCTTCCTGAGCGGTAGCGTGACTGCGACCTTTCGCTTTGATGGTGTCACGCGTTACAACGTACTGAGCGCGTAGTTCCGCAAATTTTTCGCGAGCCAGTTCCGGGTCGATGCTGTTGTCATCATCGGCGCTGTCGTCATCGCCATCTTCTTCGTCTTCATCTTCGTCATCGTCCAGATCTTCCTGGGAAAGCTCAGAACCGACGTGAGTGGCGGTAGGTGCCAGATCTTCTTCTGCGTTCGGGTCAACAAAGCCGGTGATCAGATCGGACAGACGCGCTTCTTCTGCTTCAACACGATCGTACTGTTCCAGCAGATAGGTGATCGCTTCCGGATATTCAGCAACGGAGCATTGAACCTGGTTGATCCCGTCTTCAATACGCTTAGCGATGTCAATTTCGCCTTCGCGGGTCAACAGTTCAACGGTGCCCATTTCACGCATGTACATGCGTACCGGGTCAGTCGTGCGCCCGATTTCAGATTCCACGCTGGAAAGCACCTGCGCGGCGGCTTCGGCAGCATCTTCGTCCGCGGTGTTTTCAGCCAGCATCAGATCATCGGCATCCGGTGCTTCTTCCATCACCTGAATGCCCATGTCGTTGATCATTTGGATGATGTCTTCGATCTGATCTGAATCGACGATATCTTCCGGCAGATGGTCATTGACCTCGGCATAGGTCAGATAGCCTTGCTCCTTACCACGGGTGACAAGAAGTTTCAGCTGTGACTGCGGGTTTTGCTCCATAAGACGGTATCCACACTTATTTCATGAGGTTGGTGTTGGGCGATTGACCCGATGTCCTTCAGCCGTTAACGCTGAAATCCAACGGTTGTTTACCGCCAACGATAATTACGAGGGCGTACTTATATATTTGCCGCTGCCTCTCAGTGCGGCTGTCGGGGGCTTCCCGATCGCTCTTCGGCACTTAAGCCGTTAAATCACTTTTTCGCCAGCTCCTGGTTTAATGTCCAGAGCTCCAGGCGTTCTTCGTTGCTTAAACCATGCGTGCGCTCACGAGCGATTAACTCTTCCTGGCGCAGTTCAAGCAGCGAATCAAACATATGGTTGAGTGAGTCGGTGAAGGTTTGCTCAGCAATATTCTTATCTGCTATATCGTCCCACATCGACAGTTTTTCAAGGGTGGCAGCATTATTTGTACCACGATAGTGCTCTAAAAGTTGCCCGGTGGTCAGACCTGGCTGGGAGAGACAAGTGTTGACCAGTTCTCTGAATAAGCCAAGTCCAGGGAGCTTATTTTCATCCAGATTCTCAAGCGGCGGGACCAACGTCGCTAATTCTGGATTTTGCACCAGCAACCCTATAAGTATACGCATGGTCGTGCGTTTTAGCTGCGGAACAGGGCGAGAAACGCCGCTCTCTGCCGCTTTTGGCATTAATCGTTCAAGCTGGCTGTCATCAAGTATGCCTAATTTGTTGCCTAATTCCTGACGAAGATATATTCGCAGCGTTTCGCCCGGCACTTGCGATATCAATGGTAGTGCCAGCGTACTCAAACGTGCGCGCCCGTCAGGGGTACTCAGATCAACTTGCGGCATCAGACTGTTAAACAGAAATGCGGAGAGTGGCATCGCCTGCTCCATCCGCGCTTCAAACGCTTCTTTACCTTCTTTTCGTACCAGCGTGTCAGGGTCTTCGCCATCAGGCAAAAACATAAAGCGTAGCTGACGGCCGTCTGTCATGTAAGGCAGCGCCGTTTCCAGCGCTCGCCAGGCGGCATCGCGGCCTGCACGGTCGCCGTCATAACAGCAAATGACATTGTTGGTCGCGCGGAACAACAGTTGTATGTGATCGGCGGTGGTTGACGTACCTAACGACGCAACGGCGTAATTAATGCCGTATTGCGCCAGCGCCACCACGTCCATATAGCCTTCGACCACAAGCAGACGATTGGGTTCAGCGTTATCCTGCTGCGCTTCATAAAGACCGTAAAGCTGGCGGCCTTTATGGAAAATGTCTGTTTCCGGCGAGTTCAGGTATTTGGGGGTATCGTTGCCCAGCACGCGCCCGCCAAAACCAATCACCCGACCGCGTTTATCGCGAATGGGGAACATCACCCGCTCGCGGAAACGATCGTAACTGCGTCCCTGATCGTTAGTGACCAACATCCCCGCATCAATCAATGACTGGCGATTTTCTGGATTGCCGCCAAACCGCTTCAGGACGTTGTCCCAGCCGGGGGGCGCAAAACCAATCGCAAAGCGAGCGATAACCTCGTGGCTTAATCCGCGTTTTTCCAGATACTGGCGCGCAGACGTGGCAACAGGTTGTTGTAAAGATTGTTGGTAAAACGTATTCAGACCGTCCATCAACTGATAAAGCGTTTGCCTCTGATGGCGCTCGATCTGGCTGGGGCCGCTGCCTGCTTCAAATGGCACTTCAAGATTGTGCATTGCTGCCAGCTCTTCGACCGTTTCGACGAACTCGAGCTTGTCGTAGTTCATCAGGAAGTCGATCGCGTTGCCGTGCGCGCCACATCCAAAGCAGTGGTAAAACTGTTTCTCACCGTTAACGGTGAAGGACGGGGTTTTCTCGTTGTGGAATGGACAACACGCGTGGAAATTCTTGCCCTGCTTTTTCAGCTTCACACGGGCATCGATCAGATCGACGATGTCAGTGCGTGCCAGCAGATCATTAATGAATACGCGTGGGATTCGTCCAGCCATAGGCCCCGATTTTTAGCAATTCATAAACGAAAATAAGCCGCGCATTCCTTTCGGAAGCACGGCCTTACAACTACAACTCGGTCTGATCGGAGAGCAACGCTCTCGGGGAATTAGTACAGACGAGTGCGGCGTGCGTTTTCGCGAGCCAGTTTCTTCGCGTGACGTTTCACTGCAGAAGCTTTAGCGCGCTTACGTTCGGTAGTCGGTTTTTCATAGAACTCACGACGACGAACTTCCGCCAGAACACCTGCTTTTTCGCAGGAACGCTTGAAGCGACGCAGAGCTACGTCGAACGGCTCGTTTTCACGTACTTTAATTACCGGCATGTGCCTCTCACCTTTGATTAATTCGGTTTGCCGCTGGCATCAACGCCAGCTTATTTCAAAATGGTGCGGAATTTTACTGCAATTGCTGCTGCTTTGTAAAGCACCGCGGCCTTTTTTGAAAGGGACTTTTATAAGGGTGAGGAGTATACACGAGGCTTTCTCCAGGGGCGAACAAAGTTTTACATCAACCCGCATTGGTCCTACACTGCGCGGTAATAAAGCGAGGTAAAACAAGTCATGCGTGTACTGGGTATTGAAACTTCCTGCGATGAAACCGGCATCGCCATTTACGACGATGAAAAAGGTTTGTTAGCCAACCAATTGTATAGTCAGGTGAAATTGCACGCTGACTACGGCGGCGTCGTGCCTGAACTGGCCTCCCGCGATCATGTGCGTAAAACCGTACCGTTGATCCAGGCGGCGCTAAAGGAGTCTGGTTTAACGGCAAAAGACATTGATGCTGTGGCCTATACCGCAGGCCCTGGATTAGTCGGCGCGCTACTGGTTGGCGCGACCGTGGGGCGTTCTCTGGCGTTTGCCTGGGACGTTCCGGCGATCCCTGTACACCATATGGAAGGGCATCTGTTAGCGCCGATGCTGGAAGATAACCCGCCGGAATTTCCGTTTGTTGCGCTGCTTGTTTCCGGCGGTCATACGCAGTTAATCAGCGTGACTGGCATTGGTCAGTACGAGCTGCTCGGCGAGTCTATCGATGATGCCGCCGGGGAAGCGTTTGATAAAACCGCGAAGCTGCTGGGGCTGGATTATCCTGGCGGGCCGTTACTGTCGAAAATGGCGGCTCAGGGTACTGCCGGGCGCTTTGTCTTCCCGCGTCCGATGACCGACCGTCCGGGGCTGGATTTCAGCTTCTCCGGCCTGAAAACCTTCGCGGCAAATACCATTCGTGACAACGGCACCGACGACCAGACGCGTGCTGATATCGCCCGCGCCTTTGAAGATGCGGTGGTCGATACGCTGATGATTAAGTGCAAGCGGGCGCTGGATCAGACGGGCTTTAAGCGACTGGTCATGGCGGGCGGCGTGAGTGCTAACCGTACGTTACGGGCGAAGCTGGCTGAAATGATGAAAAAACGCCGCGGCGAAGTGTTCTACGCGCGTCCGGAATTTTGTACTGATAACGGCGCGATGATCGCCTATGCCGGAATGGTGCGGTTTAAAGCAGGCGCGACGGCGGATCTCGGCGTTAGCGTGCGTCCGCGCTGGCCGCTGGCGGAGTTACCGGCTGCGTAAAACTATTGGGTGCCGGAGAGCAATTTCCGGCACCGTCCTCACTTAAAGCAACACCACGGGCATCCACAGTAAGCCGGTAATCACCAGCAATACGAGGAATATCAGCCCAAAAATCGCCCCCAGTCGCCAGTAATCCGCCGTTGGCAGATAACCACTGCCGTAGTAAATCGGACTGGGGCCGGTGGCGTATGGTGTAAGAATGCTCCCCAGACCAATTGCCGCACCAACCATCAGGCAGAACACCGGCAGCGGGATTTCCGGCATCGCCAGCGCAGCGGCAATCATCATCGGTGCGAGAGCGGAGGTATACGCCGTGGCGCTGGCGAAAAAGTAGCGCAGTAGATAAAACACCACAATCAACGCCACCATCACCATCGTTGGCGAATAACCGCTTAAGCTGCCTGCTAACAGTTTGCCAAACCAGCTAATAAAACCGGTGTTGTTGAGTCCGGTGGCGAGGGTGATAAGCGAGGCCAGCCAGAAGAAAACGTTCCACGCCGCTTTATTACTGACAATGTCGTCCCAACTGATAATGCGCAGAAGCAGCATCAGTGCCACCACGCTGTAACCGACCATCGCGGCATCGATATAATCACCGCCGAAAATCCACAGCACCAGCGCGCCTACCATCAGCCCCAGCATCCGTTTTTCACGCGAACAGAGCGGGCCCATTGCCTGCAGTTCCGTCTCTGCCCAGCGCGGCACCTGATCGCCAGACTTCAGTACCGGCGGGTACAGCACGTAAGCCAGCCAGGGAACCAGCAGAACCAGTAAAATGCTGAGCGGCAACATCCCGAGGAACCAGTCGCCCCAACTCAGCGTGGCGTGAGATGCGCTTTTCATCAGTCCAATTAACAGCAAGTTTGGTGCCATCGCCGTCAAGAAAATGGCGCTGGTCACGCAGTCGGCAACAATCCCCATCCACATGATGTACGAGCCAATGCTGCGCGAACTGCTGTCGTTTGGTTGTGATTGATAGAGCGGTGGCAGGTTACGGATGATGGGATAGATAATCCCCGCACCACGCGCCGAGTTGGACGGTGTTACAGGTGCGAGGATCAGCTCGGAGAACATCACCGCATAGCCGAGAAACAGCGTGCGATGTCCCATCTTTTTCACCAGAATCAGCGCAATGCGGCGTCCAAGCCCGGTTTTTTCATAGCCTGTGCCAAACATAAAGGCGGCGAAAATCAGCCAGATAACCGAATTAGAAAAACCGGAAACGGCCCACGAGAGGGATTTTGCAGTGAATTTAAAGCCTGGCTGAGCGAGCTGCTCCGGGCTGAACAGCAGCCAGGGAGAGAGTATGGCGATGATGGATATACCCACCATCGCCACCACGGCACCCGGCACGGGTTCGAGGATCAGTCCAACGATCACGCCAGTAAAAACGGCAAAGTAGAGCCAGGTATGGTTCTCCAGCCCTGCGGGAACCGGAAGTAGAGCAATAATGGCGATGACCGCCAGCGGCGCAAGATATCGCCACCATTCAGTGGAAGGTTTCATCGTGTTATGCCTGCGAAAAAGGAGAGGGGTGAGCCTCTCCGGGAGGGTTATTTGATGTAATGGACGTGCTCGCAGATCTCTTCCACGATGGGATCGCGGCGTTCGGCGAACAGCTTTTTGTTTTCGGCTATCAGGTTGTTGCCGTGGGTATCAATAGAGACAATCAGCGGGCCGAACTCTTTGACCCGGCAGACCCACAGTGACTCCGGCATTCCGAGCTCTGTCCAGTGCACTTCTTCAATCTCTTCCACCTGGGTTGCCGCCAGCACCGCGCAGCCTGCCGGGAAAATCACATGTAGCGCCTTGAATTTCTGGCAGCCTTCTTCGGTCAGCGGCCCCATACCACCTTTGCCAACCACCAGTTTCACGCCGGTCTGCTCAATAAATTCACGTTCAAAACTTTCCATACGCATACTGGTTGTCGGGCCGACGGAGACCATCTCCCATTTGTCGCCGTTTTTGCGCACGATGGGGCCAGCGTGGAAAATCGCTTTGCCGTTGAGATCGTAAGGGATCGGACGTTTCAGTTCGATCAAACGGCGGTGACAAACGTCGCGGCAGGTCACCAGCGTACCGGTCAGGTAGATCACATCGCCGACGCGAATATCTTGCAGATCTTCAGCTTTGATCGGGGTTGTCAGGATCTTTTTCATAACGCGCTCCGGGTGTGAGACAGATTTTCAAAGGTGAGATCGGCATGAACCAGCAGCGTGCCGCGACGATGCGCCCAGCAGCCGGTAGAGACAGCAACGCCGATGGTTGACGGATGGCGGGCGGCAGATTCGATATGTACGCCCATCACTGAACTGTTGCCGGTCAGCCCTTGTGGACCAATCCCCAGACGGTTGAGTCCTTCTTCCAGGCGTAGCTCCAGTTCTGCCGCTTTTGGATTGGGATGGCGGCTGCCAATCGGGCGCAAAATGGCTTTACGCGAGAGTACGGCGGCGGTTTCCACCGAGGTGGCGATGCTCACGCCCACCAGTACCGGTGGACAGGCGTTTACGGCGAGGGTGGAGATATTTTCGAAGACGAATTTCACCACGCCTTCGTAGCCTTCTGACGGCATTAACACTTTCGAGCGGCCAGGTAGCGTGCAGCCGCCGCCTGCCATGTAAACTTCGATTTCCGCATCGTCATTGTCGGGGATGATGTCCCAGGTGACCCACGGTACGCCGCTACCGGTATTTTTGCCGGTGTTTACTTCGTCAAAAATTTCTACCGCATTGTGACGTAGTGGCGCTTTGACGGTTGCCTCTTCCACGGCTTGTTTGAGTATGCTTTGCAGCTCGCCAAGCAGTGGGAAGCGGGAACCGACTTTAACGAAGAACATAATCTCCCCGGTGTCCTGACAGGCAGGACGATTCAGGTCAATCGCTTTTTGCATGTTGTCGAACATCGTATGGTAGATAATTTTCCCCATCGACGACGTTTCGGCATCCTTTAGCTGTTTTAGTTTATCCACCACGTCATCAGGCATTCGGGTAGAAATCATGGCGGTAAAGTTAGCGACAATCTCTGTCAACTTATTCACTGCCTGTTGCTTATTACTTTCGCTCATCATGGCAACTCCAGTTTTTGTATTTGTCTGGAAAAATTCACCGCCACAAACTACCACTAAAAATGTGGTTTTATATTTTTTGCCACCGTGAATATGTAATTAACAGTTCGTGAATCAACGCGAAAATAAGAATGAATATTGCGCCAGAGCAGGGAATGGCAATGTTTTGCGAAATACACTGCGCTTATCACAACTGCGGATAATTAACGATGCTGAATAGCTGGCCTTTAGCCAAAGACTTGCAGGTACTGGTAGAAATCGTTCACAGCGGGAGTTTTAGCGCCGCAGCGGCGACGCTTGGGCAGACGCCTGCATTTGTCACCAAGCGGATCCAAATCCTTGAAAATACGCTGGCAACAACGCTGCTGAACCGCTCCGCTCGCGGCGTGGCGCTGACTGAAAGTGGCCAACGTTGTTACGAACATGCGCTGGAAATCCTCACCCAATATCAGCGACTGGTCGATGACGTCACGCAAATCAAAACGCGCCCGGAGGGGATGATTCGTATTGGCTGTAGTTTTGGTTTTGGGCGCAGCCATATTGCGCCAGCCATTACCGAACTTATGCGCAATTATCCTGAGTTATAGGTGCATTTTGAATTGTTCGATCGGCAAATTGATTTAGTGCAGGATAATATTGATCTGGATATTCGTATTAATGACGAAATTCCTGATTATTATATTGCGCATCTGTTAACGAAAAATAAAAGAATATTATGCGCAGCACCTGAGTATCTGCAAAAATATCCGCAGCCACAATCATTACAGGAATTAAGTCGTCATGACTGTCTGGTGACCAAAGAGCGCGATATGACCCACGGAATATGGGAGTTGGGGAACGGTCAGGAGAAAAAATCGGTGAAGGTTAGCGGGCATCTTTCCTCCAATAGCGGCGAGATAGTGTTGCAATGGGCGCTGGAGGGCAAAGGGATTATGCTGCGTTCCGAGTGGGATGTGTTGCCGTTTCTGGAGAGTGGCAAACTGGTGCAAGTATTGCCGGAGTATGCACAAAGCGCCAATATCTGGGCTGTTTACCGGGAGCCGCTCTATCGCAGCATGAAATTACGTGTCTGCGTGGAATTTCTGGCGGCATGGTGCCAGCAACGGCTGGGCAAGCCCGATGAAGGCTATCAGGTCATGTAGATCCACCAGAAATCACTCGGGATCCTTTTCGCGCTTTCTTTTGAATTTCGTCCAGATTTTTGTCTCCTGACGACGCCACAGACGCTGGATGTTGTCATGATGACGCAGCAGGATCAGGCAAGAGAGCATCGAAACCGGGAAGGTGAATTGTGGCTTAAACCACCAGACATAAAACGGAGCAATCAGTGCACTGACAATCGCTCCCAGCGACGAGTATCCGCTCAATAGCACGGTCAGTAACCAGGTTCCCGCCATTACTCCGGTGAGATCCCAGCCAATGGGTGCGATGGCACCAAAAGCGGTAGCAACGCCTTTTCCTCCTTTAAATCCGAAGAAAACGGGCCAGATGTGTCCAAGACAGGCGGCGATGGCAATTAAGCCTAGCCAGAAGGGGCTGACACCTAATTCATACGCGCCCCAGACGGGCAACATTCCTTTCAGAACGTCGAAAATCAGTACTGCTACGGCTGCTCCCTTGCCACCGATACGTAACACATTGGTTGCGCCTGGATTGCCGGAGCCGCTGGTTCGCGGATCGGGCAGCCCACACAAGCGGCAAACCAGAATGGCACTGGAAATGGAGCCGCAGAGGTACGCGATGAGGATCATTCCAGGCGCGATTGCACTCATAAGCTGTTCCGTTTTGAAAATTCGTGTTCAACGATGAATCTGTGGATAATACGCACATTTCGCCGGAAGTGGTATCCGGTTAGCCAAAAAGCAGGCAGGACGTGATGGATATTGTATTTATAGAGCAACTTTCGGTAATCACCACTATTGGTGTTTACGACTGGGAACAGACCATCGAACAGAAGTTAGTGTTCGATATCGAAATGGCATGGGATAACCGTAAAGCGGCGAAAAGTGATGATGTGGCGGATTGCCTCAGTTACGCTGACATTGCAGAAACGGTGGTCAGCCACGTCGAGGGGGCGCGTTTTGCGCTGGTGGAACGCGTGGCTGAAGAGGTGGCGGAGCTGCTGTTAGCACGCTTCAACTCGCCGTGGGTGCGTATCAAACTCAGCAAGCCAGGCGCAGTGGCGCGGGCGGCGAATGTTGGCGTAATCATTGAGCGTGGCAATAATCTGAAAGAAAATAATTAATTTTACAGCTGTTAAACCAAACGGTTATAACCTGGTCATACGCAGTAGTTCGGACAAGCGGTACATTTTAATAATTTAGGGGTTTATTGATGAGCGATATGCACTCGCTGCTGATAGCGGCAATATTGGGTGTGGTCGAAGGATTGACAGAATTTCTGCCGGTATCCAGCACGGGCCATATGATTATTGTCGGTCACTTGTTGGGGTTTGAGGGCGACACGGCGAAAACCTTTGAAGTTGTGATCCAGTTAGGATCAATTCTGGCGGTAGTAGTGATGTTCTGGCGGCGTCTGTTTGGCCTGATTGGCATCCACTTTGGCCGCCCGTTGCAGCACGAAGGTGAAAGCAAAGGTCGTTTAACGCTGATCCACATTTTGCTGGGGATGATTCCGGCGGTGGTATTGGGGCTGTTGTTCCACGACACGATTAAGTCATTGTTTAACCCGATAAATGTGATGTATGCGCTGGTCGTTGGCGGTTTGTTGCTGATTGCCGCCGAATGCCTGAAGCCGAAAGAGCCGCGTGCGCCGGGTCTTGATGATATGACCTATCGTCAGGCATTTATGATTGGCTGTTTCCAGTGTCTGGCGCTGTGGCCGGGTTTCTCCCGTTCCGGGGCGACCATTTCAGGTGGGATGCTGATGGGGGTGAGCCGTTACGCTGCTTCCGAGTTTTCGTTCCTGCTGGCGGTGCCGATGATGATGGGCGCAACGGCGCTCGATCTCTACAAAAGCTGGGGCTTCCTGACAAGCGGCGATATCCCGATGTTTGCCGTTGGGTTTATCACCGCTTTTGTGGTGGCGCTGATAGCGATTAAAACCTTCCTGCAATTGATTAAGCGCATTTCGTTTATCCCGTTCGCCATTTATCGCTTTATTGTGGCGGCTGCGGTGTATGTCGTGTTCTTTTAATTGAGGAATAGTGTCGGATGCCTGGCGTTGTCAACGATTGCGTAGGCCGAATAAGGCGTTCACGCCGCATCCGGCAATCAACGCCTGATGCGACGCTTGCGCGTCTTATCAGGCCTACAACTGTCGTTGACATGTAGCCGGATAAGGCGTTTACGCCGCATCCGGCAAAATGCCCAATACTCATTCAGGCTTTGGGCAACGTTGTTCCTTCCAGCTGGCTACCGCCGCAATCCGCCGTCGGGTCAGCTCCTCGCGAATCTCCACACCTTTAAATCCCGCTTCAACGACGGCTTTTGTCGGCACTGACTGCGCCACTTCCCAGGCTTCGCGCAACCAGCGGCCTTGCGGGTAGTCCGCTGATTCAAAACCGGTTCTGCCGCGCACGTCAGCCTCGCTGGTCAGCGCCAGTTGCTCGACACGCTGCGGTTTACGCCAGGCATCGATGGAATCAAATAATTTGACGATGGTTTTTGGGTTCAGCATTGGGAAGGTGTGGATGAGATCGTGAAACTCAGCCACCAGTCTGGCTAAATCGCGAATTTCATTTGGCACGCGCAGACGCTGGCATAGTTGTTCCACTAACTTAACACCCGCCGGGCCATGACCATGATGACGCGGCCAGAGTTCTGGCCGCGTCAGCCCTTTACCGAGATCGTGGCATAAAGTTGCGAAACGGACATCGACCTGCGGACTCAGCATCGCCGCCATTGAGAGCGTCATTAAGGTATGAATACCCGTATCGATTTCCGGATGCCACTTGGCAGGGGCCGGAACGCCAAACAGTGCGTCAATTTCCGGGAATAAAACGCGCAGTGCGCCGCAATCGCGCAGTACCTGGAAGAACACCTGTGGATTGCGGGTGGTGAGGGCGCTTTCCGTCTCTTTCCATACCCGTTCAGGCGTCAGGTGTTCCAGTTCACCCGCATGGGTCATCTCGCGCATCAACGCCAGAGTTTCATCGGCAATACGAAAACCGAGGTGGGCATAACGCGCAGCAAAACGCGCCACGCGCAATACGCGTAACGGATCTTCGCCAAAAGCGGGGGAAACATGGCGCAACAGACGATTTTGCAGATCGCCCAGACCGTTGTACGGGTCGATAATCTCGCCGTTATCGTCCTGGGCCAGCGCATTAATGGTCAGATCGCGACGCTTAAGATCATCTTCCAGCGTGACATCCGGTGCGGCATAGCAAGTAAAACCGGTGTAACCGGAACCGGATTTCCGTTCGGTACGTGCCAGCGCATACTCTTCATGCGTTTGCGGATGCAGAAACACAGGAAAATCGCGGCCTACCTGCTGGTAGCCCGCGTCGAGCATCTCCTGTGGCGTACTGCCGACCACCACCCAATCTCTGTCTTTGACCGGTAGCCCTAACAATGCATCCCGAACAGCACCACCGACCAGATAAATCTTCACGCCATCATCCCTTCGTCAAATACACAATTCCTAATAATAAGACAGTGCAACGAAGAAGGCGATTTAGTTCATCCAGCGATCTTTGCGTTTGCGGCTTGGGATCAGGTGCGGCAGTACCAGACCGAGCAGCAAGCCAAGCCCCAGCACGCCACCGCCATACATAAACCATTGCATGATGATGGTGCGCTGTTTGTCATCCAGCTGTACGCTGGCGGCATCGACCTTTTTCTGCGCGACAATCAGCTCGTTTTTCAGTTTCTGATTTTCTTCTTTTAACCCGTTGATCACGCTGTCGCTCTGCGCCACTTTTTGCTGCATTTCTGCGGTGCGCTGATTCCAGGTGTTATCGATATTGGTGAGTTTATCGGTCAGGGTTTTGACCTGATTTTCCAGATCTGGCACACGGGAGCGCAGGCTTGGCTCAGTGCTAAGTTGTTTCAACGGGATCCAGGCGGTACGGCCAGAGCTGTCTTTCACCTGGGCATAATTGGTGTTGGCGTCAGTTTGTAATAAGGTCACTTCCTCGCCGGCGTTAACCGTGCCCACGAGGCGATAATGATCTCCCGGACCGCTGCGGACCCAGGTATTCAGTTCGTCGGAAACATAGCGCGTTTCTTCAGCGTGTGAGACGGCAGTCGCGCTAAGTGCGAGTAAAGTTAATCCGATCAGGCGTAATTTTGGCATCAGGCTGTCGTTATTGTCATGGAAAGTGGAACGATAGTAGTGGCATCAGTGTCGCTACGCAAAGCATTCGACATCAATCGGAATCCTCTGTGTCAGGTCTTGCCACTGCTTCAAACTTTTACGCCCGTCAAATTGCCCGTTGCATGGCAATTTGGCGCAAAATACTATCTACTGACAAAAAAGATCGCATTAAGTTCGCCGTTCATCGTCACTTATGTGACATAACCGATAAGTAAAGGCCATGGCTCAGGAAATCGAATTAAAGTTTATTGTTAATCACAGTGCCGTTGAGGCGTTGCGTGACCATCTCAATACGCTGGGCGGCGAGCACCATGACCCCGTGCAGTTGCTGAATATTTACTACGAAACGCCGGATAACTGGCTGCGTGGGCACGATATGGGCTTACGTATTCGTGGCGAAAACGGTCGCTATGAGATGACCATGAAAGTTGCAGGAAGAGTGACAGGCGGCTTACATCAGCGCCCGGAATATAACGTGGCGTTGAGCGAACCGACGCTCGACCTGGCGCAGTTACCGACGGAAGTCTGGCCGAACGGCGAATTGCCCGCCGATCTCGCCTCCCGCGTGCAGCCGCTGTTCAGCACCGATTTTTATCGCGAAAAATGGCTGGTGGCGGTCGATGGTAGCCAAATTGAAATCGCCCTCGACCAGGGGGAAGTGAAAGCGGGTGAATTTGCTGAACCTATCTGTGAGCTGGAACTGGAACTGCTTAGCGGCGACACGCGCGCGGTGCTGAAACTGGCGAACCAACTGGTATCGCAAACCGGATTACGCCAGGGCAGCCTGAGCAAAGCGGCGCGTGGCTATCATCTGGCGCAGGGCAATCCGGCGCGTGAAATCAAACCGACCACCATTTTGCATGTTGCGGCAAAAGCCGATGTGGAACAGGGGCTGGAAGCGGCGCTCGAGCTGGCGTTAGCGCAATGGCAGTATCATGAAGAACTGTGGGTACGCGGCAACGATGCGGCGAAAGAACAGGTGCTGGCAGCCATTAGCCTGGTCCGTCATACGCTGATGCTGTTCGGTGGTATTGTGCCGCGTAAAGCGAGCACTCACTTACGTGATCTGCTGACTCAATGCGAGGCGACCATTGCTTCTGCGGTGTCTGCCGTGACGGCGGTCTACTCTACCGAAACGGCAATGGCGAAGCTGGCGTTGACCGAATGGTTGGTAAGCAAAGCATGGCAGCCATTTTTAGATGCCAAAGCGCAGGGCAAAATCAGCGACTCCTTCAAACGCTTTGCCGATATCCATCTTTCCCGCCATGCCGCTGAACTGAAAAGCGTTTTCTGCCAGCCGTTAGGCGATCGCTACCGTGACCAGTTGCCACGCCTGACGCGTGATATTGACTCAATACTGTTGCTGGCGGGTTACTATGATCCTGTCGTCGCGCAAGCCTGGCTGGAGAACTGGCAGGGGCTGCATCACGCTATTGCGACCGGGCAACGCATCGAAATTGAACATTTCCGTAATGAGGCAAACAATCAGGAACCGTTCTGGTTGCACAGCGGAAAACGTTAATCAGGCAAGGATAAAATCGCTTATGAAGCCGCTCTCTTCACCGTTACAGCAGTACTGGCAGACCGTTGTTGAGCGGCTGCCAGAGCCTTTAGCCGAGGAATCACTTAGTGCACAGGCGAAGTCAGTACTTACTTTCAGTGATTTTGTGCAGGACAGCATAAGTGCGCATCCAGAGTGGCTGACGGAACTGGAAAGCCAACCGCCGCAGGCCGACGAATGGCAGCATTACGTTGCATGGTTGCAGGAGGCGCTCAGTAATGTGAGTGACGAAGCCGGGTTAATGCGCGAGCTGCGGCTGTTCCGTCGGCGCATCATGGTACGTATCGCCTGGGCGCAAACGCTGGCACTGGTTACTGAAGAGAGCATATTGCAGCAGCTCAGCTATCTGGCGGAGACGCTGATTGTTGCGGCGCGTGACTGGCTATATGACGCCTGCTGCCGCGAGTGGGGAACGCCGTGCAATGCGCAGGGCGAAGCGCAACCGCTGCTGATTTTAGGCATGGGTAAGCTGGGCGGCGGGGAACTGAATTTCTCCTCTGATATCGATCTGATTTTTGCCTGGCCGGAACATGGTTGTACGCAGGGTGGACGCCGGGAACTGGATAACGCGCAGTTTTTTACCCGCATGGGGCAGCGGCTGATTAAAGTGCTGGATCAACCAACGCAGGATGGCTTCGTCTATCGCGTGGATATGCGGCTGCGTCCGTTTGGCGAAAGTGGCCCGCTGGTGCTGAGCTTTGCCGCGTTGGAAGATTATTACCAGGAGCAGGGGCGCGACTGGGAGCGTTACGCGATGGTCAAGGCGCGGATTATGGGCGATAGCGAAGGCGTCTATGCTAACGAGTTGCGTGCGATGCTGCGCCCGTTTGTTTTCCGTCGTTACATCGATTTCAGCGTGATTCAGTCGCTGCGCAACATGAAAGGGATGATTGCCCGTGAAGTGCGTCGACGTGGTTTGACCGACAATATCAAACTCGGCGCAGGCGGCATTCGCGAAATTGAATTTATCGTTCAGGTGTTCCAGCTCATTCGCGGCGGACGCGAACCGTCGCTGCAATCGCGCTCTTTACTGCCAACGCTCAGCGCCATTGCCGAGCTGCATCTGCTTTCTGAAAACGATGCTGAACAATTGCGAGTGGCGTATCTGTTCCTGCGGCGTCTGGAAAACCTGCTGCAAAGCATTAACGACGAACAAACCCAGACGCTTCCTTCTGATGAGCTTAATCGTGCGCGGCTGGCGTGGGCGATGGACTTTGCTGACTGGCCGCAATTGACCGGGGCGCTGACCGCACATATGACCAATGTGCGCCGGGTGTTTAATGAATTGATTGGCGACGACGAAAGTGAAACTCAGGAAGAGTCGCTGTCGGAACAGTGGCGTGAGCTGTGGCAGGATGCGTTGCAGGAAGATGACACTACGCCAGTGCTGGCGCATCTTAGCGAGGATGATCGCAAACAGGTGCTAACGCTGATTGCCGATTTCCGCAAAGAGCTGGATAAGCGCACCATCGGGCCGCGAGGACGTCAGGTGCTCGACCATCTGATGCCGCATCTGCTAAGTGATGTCTGTGCGCGTGAAGACGCTGCCGTTACGCTGTCGCGCATTACCGCCTTGCTGGTGGGGATTGTTACCCGCACCACCTATTTAGAATTGCTCAGTGAATTCCCCGCGGCGCTTAAACATTTGATTTCTCTGTGTGCCGCGTCGCCGATGATTGCCAGCCAGCTGGCGCGTTATCCATTATTGCTGGATGAATTGCTCGATCCAAACACCCTTTACCAGCCGACGGCGACCGATGCCTACCGCGATGAGTTGCGCCAGTATTTGCTGCGCGTGCCGGAAGATGACGAAGAGCAACAGCTTGAGGCGCTGCGTCAGTTCAAACAGGCGCAGCTGTTACGCATCGCCGCAGCGGATATCGCCGGTACGCTACCGGTGATGAAAGTGAGCGATCACTTAACCTGGCTGGCGGAAGCCATGATAGATGCCGTCGTTCAGCAGGCGTGGGTTCAAATGGTTGCCCGCTACGGTAAGCCGAATCATCTGAACGAACGCGAAGGGCGTGGTTTTGCGGTGGTCGGCTACGGCAAGCTGGGCGGCTGGGAGTTAGGCTACAGTTCCGATCTTGACCTTATCTTCCTCCATGATTGCCCAATGGATGCGATGACTGACGGTGAGCGGGAAATCGACGGGCGGCAGTTTTATCTGCGTCTGGCGCAACGCATTATGCATCTGTTCAGTACGCGTACCTCTTCCGGCATTTTGTATGAAGTGGATGCTCGACTGCGTCCGTCCGGGGCGGCGGGAATGCTGGTGACATCCGCAGAAGCATTTGCCGATTATCAGAAAAACGAGGCCTGGACGTGGGAACATCAGGCGCTGGTGCGTGCGCGTGTAGTGTACGGCGATCCGCAGCTCACCGCGCACTTTGACGCAGTGCGTCGCGAGATTATGACGCTGCCGCGTGAAGGTAAAACTCTGCAAACGGAAGTGCGGGAAATGCGCGAGAAAATGCGCGCTCATCTCGGCAATAAACATCGCGATCGCTTTGATATCAAAGCTGATGAAGGGGGAATTACCGATATCGAATTTATTACCCAATATCTGGTGTTGCGCTACGCTCATGAAAAACCGAAGTTAACGCGCTGGTCAGACAACGTGCGTATTCTGGAACTACTGGCGCAAAACGACATTATGGAAGAGCAGGAAGCGATGGCGCTGACCCGTGCTTACACTACGCTTCGCGATGAACTTCATCATCTGGCATTACAGGAATTGCCGGGCCATGTGTCGGAGGATTGCTTCACCGCAGAGCGTGAACTGGTGCGGGCAAGCTGGCAGAAGTGGCTGGTGGAAGAATGAAGTATGGTATTATCGCGCGCAAATTTTGAATCTCTCAGGAGACAGGAATGAAAGTAACGCTGCCAGAGTTTGAACGTGCAGGAGTGATGGTGGTTGGTGATGTGATGCTGGATCGTTACTGGTACGGCCCCACCAGTCGTATCTCGCCGGAAGCGCCGGTGCCCGTGGTTAAAGTGAATACCATCGAAGAACGTCCGGGCGGCGCGGCTAACGTGGCGATGAATATCGCTTCTCTCGGTGCTAATGCACGCCTGGTCGGGTTGACGGGCATTGACGATGCAGCGCGCGCGCTGAGTAAATCTCTGGCCGACGTCAACGTCAAATGCGACTTCGTTTCTGTACCGACGCATCCGACCATTACCAAATTACGGGTACTTTCCCGCAACCAACAGCTGATCCGTCTGGATTTTGAAGAAGGTTTCGAAGGTGTTGATCCGCAGCCGCTGCACGAGCGGATTAATCAGGCGCTGAGTTCGATTGGCGCGCTGGTGCTTTCTGACTACGCCAAAGGTGCGCTGGCAAGCGTACAGCAGATGATCCAACTGGCGCGTAAAGCGGGTGTTCCGGTGCTGATTGATCCAAAAGGTACCGATTTTGAGCGCTACCGCGGCGCTACGCTGTTAACGCCGAATCTCTCGGAATTTGAAGCTGTTGTCGGTAAATGTAAGACCGAAGAAGAGATTGTTGAGCGCGGCATGAAACTGATTGCCGATTACGAACTCTCGGCTCTGTTAGTGACCCGTTCCGAACAGGGTATGTCGCTGCTGCAACCGGGTAAAGCGCCGCTGCATATGCCAACCCAGGCGCAGGAAGTGTATGACGTTACCGGTGCGGGCGACACGGTGATTGGCGTCCTGGCGGCAACGCTGGCAGCGGGTAATTCGCTGGAAGAAGCCTGCTTCTTTGCCAATGCGGCGGCTGGCGTGGTGGTCGGCAAACTGGGAACCTCCACGGTTTCGCCGATCGAGCTGGAAAATGCTGTACGTGGACGTGCAGATACAGGCTTTGGCGTGATGACCGAAGAGGAACTGAAGCTGGCCGTAGCGGCAGCGCGTAAACGTGGTGAAAAAGTGGTGATGACCAACGGTGTCTTTGACATCCTGCACGCCGGGCACGTCTCTTATCTGGCAAATGCCCGTAAACTGGGTGACCGTTTGATTGTCGCTGTGAACAGCGATGCCTCCACCAAACGGCTGAAAGGGGATTCCCGCCCCGTTAACCCGCTCGAACAGCGTATGATTGTGCTGGGCGCACTGGAAGCGGTCGACTGGGTGGTGTCGTTTGAAGAGGACACGCCGCAGCGCTTGATCGCCGGGATCTTGCCAGATCTGCTGGTGAAAGGCGGCGACTATAAACCAGAAGAGATTGCCGGGAGTAAAGAAGTCTGGGCCAACGGTGGCGAAGTGTTGGTGCTCAACTTTGAAGACGGTTGCTCGACGACCAACATCATCAAGAAGATCCAACAGGATAAAAAAGGCTAACCGGAAAGCGGTTCACAGATCTCGCTTCGTACATGGCAGGCCTATTGACGCTGTTGTTTTTTCAACCTAGAGTAAAGGAACAAGGGTAAGGGAGGATTTCTCCCCCCTCTGATGAGTTGTTAGTAAGTCGGGAAACTTAACAGTAACAACACAACCAGTATGATGACGAACTTCATCATAACCCTTTCCTTATACAAGGCCCCTTCTTCGGGAGGGGCTTTCCCGTTTCAGCCCCTTGCTGCCCCCCGATTGTTGATGAGCGCCGGACCCCGCGCAATGCTTTCCCAGAGGCAATTTTGCCTTCCCCGAGCGGTCACGCAAAACGCTGCAACGTCCTGAGCATTTGCACCTTTTAGCGGAACGCAGATATAAAAAATCCCCGGCTTTTTGGGCCAGGGATATGTGTTAATGAAACCTTCTTGACGCTGATTTTTTTTCAACCTAAAGTAAAGGAACAAGGGTGAGGGAGGATTTCTCCCCCCTCTGATTGGCTGTTAATAAGCTGCGAAACTTACGAGTAACAACACAATCAGTATGATGACGAGCTTCATCATAACCCTTTCCTTCTGTAAGGCCCCTTCTTCGGGAGGGGCTTTCCCGTTTCAGCCCCCTGCTGACTCCCCGATTGTTGATGAGCGCCAGACCCCACGCAATGCTTTCTCTGATGCAGTTTTGCCTTCCCCGAGCCGTCACGCAAAATGCTGCAACAACCTGATCATTTGCACTTTTTAGCGGAACGCAGATATAAAAAATCCCCGGCTTTTTGTGCCAGGGACGTTCATAGCTGAAAATTTATTCTACGTTTTCGGCGACGGGAGTTGTTGAGGTTAAGGGTGAAGTCAATGCCGCCAGTGAGCCGCCTGAAACGCCAATTTCATTGAGCAAGGAGTCAATCAGCGGTGCCTGTGTGCGGTAAGAGAGAGCGGCTGATAATGCTTGTTCCGCCAGGTTTCCGCCCCCCACATTACCCGTGTTTGCATCACCCGCAGCGCTGCCACGATTCAGACCATCGACCTGAATAATCTTGATACCGTCAATAGATTTCATCGGCTCAACGGATTTTTCTATTACCGCAGGTAGCGCCTGCAACAAGGCCAGTTTGAATTTAAGGCTGGTTTGTTCATCAGAAAGTACGTTGATAGCATCGTTCAGCGCACGTTGTGCTTCTGCTTCCGCCAGACCCTTTTTACGTGTAGCTTCGGCTAACTCAACGATAGCCGCCGCCTGCATCTCTGCGGCTTCTTTTTCTGCTTTCGCCCGCACGGTCAGTTCAACCGCTTTGGTTTCTGCATCCTGCGCGGCAGCGATTAGGGCAACTTGTTTAGCACGATCGGCTTCGGCAGTCTGGCGAGTGGTTTCTACGTTTTGTTGGGCGCTTACCGCTTCTGCAAGTGCGAGATTAGCACGCGCTTCTGCCTGGGACTGTTGTTCCGATTTGGCGGCAATAGCGATCGATTTCGTCTGGTTAGCGATTTCGGTGACCTGCTGCTGTTCGATCTCTTTAATGCGAACTTCACGTTCAGCTTCAACCTTTCTTGAGCGGACGGCCTGTTCGCGGTCGATTTCTGTTTCCTGAATCTGTCGTTCAGCCAGAATTCGTGTCTGCTCTGCTTCACGACGACGTTCAGCTTCAAAAGCCGCAATACGTGCATTCTGTTCGGCAGTACGGGTTTTAACCTGCTGCTCCTGCTCAAGCGTCATAAACGCTTCTTGCTGTTCAATCTCCAGCTTGCGCGATAGCGCATCGCGATTTTTTTCACGCACCGCAACTTCTACATCCTGTTCAACTTCGTTACGTTCGCGGTGACGGCGCTCTGTTTCCTGAGTCAGTTTGGTTAAACCTTCGGCGTCAAAGGCATTGTTCGGATTGAAATGTTCTTTCGAGGTCTGGTTAAAGTTGGTAAGTGAAACGCTCTCCAGTTCCAGACCGTTTTTCGACAGGTCTTCTGCCACTGTATTTTGCACCCCCTGCACGAAGTTCTCGCGGGTATCCTGTAACTCATGCATGGTCATTTGCGCAGCTGTTGCACGGAGGGCATCGACAAATTTATCTTCAACCAACATACGTAAGTCTTCAGGCGACAGGGTGCGTTGCCCCAGCGTCTGGGCAGCGGTGGCAATCCCTTCTACTGAAGGTTTTACCCGCACAAAGAAAGCGACTACTACATCGACGCGCATACGATCTTTCGTAATCAGGCTATCAATGGTTGAGCGGCTGACTTCCAGCTTCAGAGTATTCATATTGATGGGGATTATTTCATGAAAGATCGGCATCACGATTGCGCCACCGCTCATTACCACTTTTTGCCCACCTAAACCAGTACGAACAAAAGCTTGCTCTGCCGAAGCGCGATGATAGAGCCTGGCGAAAATAATTCCAATAATAAACAGAATGCATACGGCAATAATTGCGGTAAACATCCAGGAGGGCACAGAATTAACAATATCATCCATTATTAAATTTCCTTTTGATTAATAAATTACAATATTTGGGGCCAGGGATTATTTTCCGCCAAATATCGCGTTGCAGAAAGTCGGCAAATAATTAACACTTTGTCTCCTTTAGTGAAAATTTTTCCTTCTTCAGGCTCCAGTAGTAAATAATGTATTTGGCCAAATTGATCGGTGAGTTTTCCTTCGCAGGGATTACCTGAAGTGGCTTGATGACCGGTAATTAACGCCATGCTACCAATATATTCTTCTTCTGTAATAGCTGAACTATGGTCGCGTGGAATCCAGGGCGCAACTATTTTACCGGTATAATGCACCGCAATAATCGTAAACAGTAAACTGACAGGAACCACGAACAGGTTCGACAGTGGTGATTGCCAGACCATGATGCAGGCATGCTGCAACAGGATGCCAATAAGACCAAAAAAACCAGCCAGTAAGCAGAGAACGACGAGAGCTGGCAATCTTCCAATATTGAGATAATGAAGTGCCTGGCTAATATGACCTGTGGTTATGGAATCATAATGGTCAAGATGTGCATCAAGAGCACCGGAGAGCATGTGACCGCAGATAAGCGCAAAAATTTCTAACAGGCCGATCAACAGTACAAAGGAAATAGCGAAAAGATAAGGGGTGTTATAGTCGGCGAATAAAATCATATATCACTCCAATGTCCATTTAGTGACGCAATATTTACTTTGTAATAGTTTCCTTGCTTACATTTATCTGTGTTAATAATAACACAGGTTAGAGAAGTTCTGGAAGAGAAAGTCTTTTAATATGGTTTTTTATTTTTCACTAAAAAGTGTGATCGGGGACAATATATTTACGCACGTTATGTTTAAAGGCACTACACTGATTGGGGAATACTGAAATCAGAAAAAGCATATGGCCTTAAAAGGTATGCGATAACCGGAGGATGTGCTTATGGATCATAGTCTTAATTCTTTAAATAATTTCGATTTCCTGGCGCGTAGTTTTGCCAGAATGCACGCAGAAGGTCGCCCGGTCGATATTCTGGCCGTTACTGGTAACATGGATGAAGAACATAGAACCTGGTTTTGCGCACGTTATGCCTGGTATTGTCAACAGATGATGCAGGCAAGAGAGCTGGAGTTAGAGCACTGATATAACGGGCCTGATGGCCCGTTTTAGTGTTTGTATTAGATACTAGTTATAGGTGATTTTCAGGATTACGTCTTTACTAAACGGTCCCTCAACAACCGTTTCTGCCGGGTTCGCACTCAGTTCTGCCCTGAATGGTGCGGTGACCGAAGGCGCACTAGACGATGAAAAAGAAGCAAATTGTGAGAAGCGGTTAAATTCCGTTGCTGTTCCATCGTTATGAAATATCTTCAATAGCAGACCATTACCTATATCCAGATGGCTATAATCACTCAAAATATCCGTAGTGAAAAAACTCCCTAAAATATTAAACTGCTCAGTACAGGCCGCACCCGGATCTTTGGTCATGACTACGCTAAACGTCTCACTCACGCTGGTATTTTTAATTGTTCGGGAATTTATTTTACCAAAGTCGACAACGCCATCAGCTGGTTCCAGATCAACATTAACAAAGCAGTCAAGGACATGAATATTATTTAACCCACGAATTCTGAAGGTCAAATTTTTGTCTGTGTCTATAGTTCCTGTGCCACTCATACCTTTAAACTCCAGGGCGATATATTCGTCAGGTAATACAAGTTTTTTATTTACTTTATTAGCATTTTTAGCCAGCTTAATATACAGCTGTACACGTACTGGAAAAGTTACTGACAATTGAGGTTCAGGACCACCGCTACAGACAGCGGGGTTTTTATAGGTATTACTGTATATCCCTGCGCCTTTAACATCAATGCACTCTGGTGCTGCGATAGCTCGTGTGGAGGTTGAATCATAATCGACTCCATTATAGGTTACACCAAGAGTATATGAGTTTTGATTATAAAAGTCCTGACCTGATGCTAACAACATCATTATATTTACCCATGCAGATGGGTATTCTTCTCCTGGTGATGGGGCGGGTAGTGCATTATTACAGAAGACATTCATAAAATATTCACTGCTTTGCCAGATTTTATCACCTTTTTTACCATCGCTGGGGATAGCAATTCTTGGTACGTAGCCTATGACTACGGTATTCCCCCCTTCATGTTCAGCATAGCAGTTCATCGCCCATACAGGTAACGCACTAAAACCCATAATAAATGCAATTACAGTTAATAAGTAGCGCATTTTATTTATCTCGTTTGGCTACGGAAACATTACAAGAATTATTCACTGTTGGGCAGTTTATTTCATAAAAACTTAAGCCACCAAAATCATTGATATAACCAACCTGAAAAGTTGATGGAACATTTTTAAACTGCGTATCTGCATGGCTAAAAGGGAGGACCATTAAGCTTTGCGTTTGCGGTAACATCGTGACCCCATTTGTTCCGATATAACCCAGCGTAACGTGATAAGGCATTTTATTGTTAAAGCGGATCGAACCATCATTTCTACGGATGATTTCAACTTTTTCGTAAGTCATTACCCCATCGTCTTCTAACTCAATGGCTTTTGGCCGCCAGAATAATTTCAAAGCGTGCTGCATAGTCACTTGCATCACATTTTTTTTATCTGTTTTTGGCGGTATTTCTCGCACGTTAAAATAGAACAGAGTTTCTCTGTCCTTAGGAAGTTGAGCAATTTTTTCCTGAGTTATCATTCTAATCTGAATTTGCTCATTGGGATTTAAACGCACCATAGGAGGAACCGTAACAATAAAGTCACGAGATTTATTGCCTTTCGTATCTTCTATCCATGTTTGGGCCAGATAGGGCAGTTTTTTACTTTGATTAGTAAGTTTTAATGCTTCGCCTTTATCTGACTCATTCATTATTATACGGGTACGATCCGGGATGATGGCACCCCAGGCAATGCTGTTCATGCAGGAGAGTAATACTCCTGCTGCAATGATATTCTTTGTATTTAAGTAGCGCATTAGTTTCATCCTGAATTAATTTTAGCTAATACACGGTAAAATAACCGTTCCGGTGGTTAAGTTGCTGCTATTGGGGGGTTGAATAAAACAAGATTTGTCACCCCAGTGTAAAGTAATTTTGCTGTCATCTTGAATGCCGTTGAGGTATACAAAGCCGCCATCAGCAACAAGTCCTAATTCTTTGTGGCTGGTTTCATCTTTTACGCTAATCCCCAGTGGTGGGTGACTACCATCTGCCAGGCGAATAATCCCCATGATTTGGTAGCCTTTGCGGGTATCAAGTTTGGCGTAGCCAATAGCACCCTCGGTTAAGGTGGTGGTGATAACCGAGTTTTCGATATCCACATTTTCTGGCAGATTTCGGGTGTCAACGCTTAATGATGTTGTTATGTAACTGCTGACTGATGGAATAACTCCGATGCCATAACGATTAGTTACCGCGCGTTTATTATTCAACTGAATATCTTCAGCGCCGTCTGCGTCGATCATAAAACGCGAGTCAGCACTACCACTATAGTCATGGAAAGCGGCGCCGTGGCGAGTTGCAGTGAATGAACCGTTCCAACTGGCATTCAGAGAATAGTAGCTGTCCCGCTGTGATGTACCGGAGAGATAGAGACGACCGTTCTCGGTATTATGCTGATAACTGGCGCGCAGTGACGCCTCCATATCTTTAAATTCGTCATTGTCGCCTGAAGCAGAAACGCTCCAGGAATTATTTCGATCGGAAGAGTCATACCACGAAGCAGTATGCGAAATCTTGTTATCCTGATTTCGTTGCATACCATAGCTCAATGTTCTACTGGTTCCCCAGGGAATTGAAATATTTAGGTACAGTTGATCCTGGTTGTCATCTTCCCAGTTTATTCGGCTAAATGTTAGTGAGGTGGATACGTTTTTTAATGGGCCGATATCAAAATCGCGGCTAAGTGATAATGAATAATTCACATTACTGCTGGCGTCCCAGTAAGTATTACGAGCCAGACTTACGTATGTATTTAATCTCAATGATTCAAGATACTGGTTAAACGTGACAATATAACTCTCTTTTTCATTCTGATAATTCGTGTAATGGTTAGTGTCATTGATATATTCATTCATCGATACAAAGTTTTTATCAGAGAAACGGTAACCAGCGAAAGTGAGCTGGCTACCGGTAGATTCAAAACGTTTTGAATAGTTAGCGCGGTAGCTATAACCCGTTTCTTTATCCTGATTATGCAACTGAGCATCAGATCGTGTGACATCAAAAGATAATGAACCCAATGAGTTAAGGTTAAAGCCAACGCCGGCAGCCAGAGATTGATAATCACGGTTTGTTAAAACTGAACCACCATACAGGGATACATTGTTCAGCCAACCCCATGAGAATTCACCAGTCCAGAAGAAGGGTTGTTGTAAGGAATCACCACCAACGCTGGTCGGTTTACCCATAGCAGTGGTGTAGCGAATCTGCCCTTTACGCGTCAGATAAGGAATACTATTAGATGCAACTTGCCATTGCGTGACTTGCCCGTCCTCTTCTTCAACCTTGACGTCCAGTTGCCCCTGTAATGTATTGAATAAATTAGTAATAGCAAATGGGCCAGGAGGAACATTTTCTTGATAAATAATACGGTTGTTCTGTGAGACAGTGACCTTTGCATTCGTTTGTGCAACACCCGTGATTTGCGGTGCGTAACCACGTAGATCAGGCGGCAACATATTCTCATCGCTTTTCAACGAAACGCCAGAAAAATGGAAAGAGTCGAAAATAGAGGATTCAGTATCGTATTGACCTATAGTTAGTTTTGCATTAATTGCTGGGATTGGGCGAAACAAATAAATACGCGGAAAATCCAGGTTGTTCGCCTGGCTTTTGCCATTGTTAAATGACTGATCGTACTGGTAATCAGTACGCAGGCGCCAGGCCCCAAGATTAACCCCAGCCTGCCCATAGGAACTTATATTTTGTGAATTATCGCCCTGATGTGGTGCATAATGAGAGGCATATAAATTGTAGTCAAGAAATGCCCCAGCAATACCATGATCCCAAAGTTCAGGAGGCGTCCAGTTTGCATCTTTGTATTTTAACCATGCCTGAGGTGCAGATATGGATAATTGCATTTTCCCTTTATCGAGATAAGTTGTAATTTGTTTTTCTTTTTCGATAGGGTAACAACCATCGATCAGGTTTTGCTGAGCCTCTTCAATAATCTCATCAGTAAAGCCTAATAATGTTAATTGCTCTGGAGTCAGACAAACTGCAGTTTGGTTATCAATTAATACCCATTGCAGGTCCAGATGGATTGGCGTCCTCTTATTATTAATCAGAGTGCTTAGTGAATATTTGCCGACGGGTAATTGGCCATCAGTTTCAAATTGGGAAAGGTTAACGTTTTCACGATCTTCGGCTTCGATTAAATCTTTGTTGAATTCAACGGCATAAGCTGACGCACAACCAATGATGATAACGGATAATGAACAATAAATATTTTTAATCAATTCGCTTATTGTGGTTAATTTTAATTTTTTATACATCTGATCCACTTATCATTAATCCGTTAATGATGTGGCCGGGTGAACCCGGCCAAATGCGATTACTCGTAAGCAATCTTGTAGTCAGCCTGAGCGTAAACGTTGCCCGGGGTGGCATCTTTGTTTGGGGATTCCATACGAGCTTTGAAATTCAGTTCCTGATAGCTGTTGGTATTGTTGAACGTAATTACTACCGGAGTACCTAAAGTTACTTCGCCGCTCTGGCTGTCCAGAATACGTACGCCAACGCCAGTGGCGCCGCCGATTTCAGTTTCTTTGGTATTTTTCAGAAGATCAGACTGACCCGTCATGGTATTTGCTGTAGTGAAAGTAACCTTCGCTTTTGAATAAGTAGTTCCACCCTGACTCAGCATGCAGTCCTGCAGGTGAATAGTGAAAGGTTCTGCCAAAGATTTCTGATCGCTTTTCAGTACGGTATCTGCTACTTCACCCAGATTTACAGTTAAATCTTCGTCACCTGGTTTAATAGAACATGGAGCAGAGATAACTTCACCTTTAAATTTAACAATACCGTGACCTTCATCAGCAAACACGTTATTGGAAAGAATCATTGCTACACCAGCAACAAGAAGTGACTTTTTAAAAGCAGACATAATATTCCTTTATATAAAGATAAGTAAAAAAGAGAATGATTAGTAACTGTTATTTAAGGACTACCAATCATTGAAATATTATATTTTGTTTTGTGATTTTTATAAAATTAGTTTATCTAAATATCGATTAAGTAAAACTTAAAGAATACATAACAATTATATTTTCAATTGCAATCATTCATTTTTGTGATGATACTCTGAATGGGATTAAGCGATAATGTAATAGAAAACACTGTAAATTAGAGGATTAATTCATAATTTACAGTGCATTAAAGACAAATGTTTACAGCGTTGGGGGGAGAGTCTCTGGATCTGGCTGCTTTTTGATCTCAGTACTGCGATTTTCCAGTTCGCTGATTCTTTGTTCAAGCAGCGCCAGTTTTTCACGAGTCCGTAACAGGACTTGCGTTTGGACGTCGAACTCTTCACGGCTTACAAGGTCGAGGCGCGTCAGCTGCGCTTGTAGGGTTTGGCGGATTTTTTTCTCCACATCTTCCCCGAACTCCCTGATTCCTTTAGGCATTGATTCGTGAACCTGGCGAGCGATTTGCTCAATTTTTTTCGGGTCAATCATTGTAGTTTCCCTGTACTGATAGGTGTTGAGTACCATTGTAGTGCGATAAGGGTAAGTCATAAACCAGAATTATGTGAAGCTATGCGTTGCTGCCGCTAATCATTAGCGTTATAGTGAATCCGCTTATTCTCAGGGCGGGGCGAAATTCCCCACCGGCGGTAAATCAACTCAGTTGAAAGCCCGCGAGCGCTTTGGGTGCGAACTCAAAGGACAGCAGATCCGGTGTAATTCCGGGGCCGACGGTTAGAGTCCGGATGGGAGAGAGTAACGATTCTGTCGGGCATGGACCCGCTCACGTTATTTTGGCTATATGCCGCCACTCCTAAGACTGCCCTGATTCTGGTAACCATAATTTTAGTGAGGTTTTTTTACCATGAATCAGACGCTACTTTCCTCTTTTGGTACGCCTTTCGAACGTGTTGAAAATGCACTGGCTGCGCTGCGTGAAGGACGCGGTGTAATGGTGCTTGATGATGAAGACCGTGAAAACGAAGGCGATATGATCTTCCCGGCAGAAACCATGACCGTTGAGCAGATGGCGCTGACCATTCGCCACGGTAGCGGTATTGTTTGCCTGTGCATCACTGAAGATCGCCGTAAACAACTTGATCTGCCAATGATGGTAGAAAATAACACCAGCGCCTATGGCACCGGTTTTACCGTGACCATTGAAGCGGCTGAAGGTGTGACTACCGGTGTTTCTGCCGCTGATCGTATTACGACCGTTCGCGCAGCGATTGCCGATGGCGCAAAACCTTCTGATCTGAATCGCCCGGGCCACGTTTTCCCACTTCGCGCGCAGGCAGGTGGTGTACTGACGCGTGGCGGTCATACTGAAGCGACTATTGATTTGATGACGCTGGCAGGCTTTAAACCGGCTGGTGTGCTGTGTGAGCTGACTAATGACGATGGCACGATGGCGCGTGCACCAGAGTGCATTGAGTTTGCCAATAAACACAATATGGCGCTCGTGACTATTGAAGACCTGGTGGCATACCGTCAGGCACATGAGCGTAAAGCCAGCTGAAAACCGCTGCTTAATTACTGCCTTAATCAAGAAACCGAAGTTGTAGCTGGCTTCGGTTTTTATTTTGCCCCGCTATGCAAGATGTTAATTCCGCTTCTCTTTCTATGAGAAAATTTCATTAATATCAGGCATTCTTTTTCATTATGATCAAAATCATATAATTGTTCCGTTATTATGCGACCATATGAATATATCCGAAAAAGGATATGTGAAATTTATGCGCTAAATGTTTAGTATTGTTAAATATTAAGGGTAAAAGGATGTTTATCGCCTGGTACTGGATTGTATTGATTGCTCTGGTTGTGGTGGGTTATTTCCTGCATTTGAAACGTTATTGTCGGGCGTTTCGCCAGGACAGAGACGCACTGCTTGAAGCGCGGAACAAATACTTAAACAGTACGAGAGAAGAGACAGCCGAAAAGGTAGAATAAGGCTTTCGTGAAGCTGGCAGAAGTTGTCCATGTGCTGGACAACTTCTGATGTTGTTTTTAACCAATTCCCGCCGTTTGTAGCAGCACTAAACTGAATCCCATCACTGACATTCCACATAGTACGCCATAGCTGGGGTTATTATTAGGGTCAATCTCTTTGGCGAGCGGCATTAATTCATCAACCGAGAGCGCCACCATAATTCCTGCAACCGCCGCCATGATTGCCGCCATGACCACCGGGGAAATCATGCTACCGAGGATTAACCACGCCAGCACACCACCAAGAATTTCTGCCAATCCAGAAATCCCCGCCCACAGAATTGCCGTGCGTTTAGAACCCGTTGCTGCATAAACCGGGCCTGCAACCGCCAGACCTTCAGGAATATTGTGCAACGCGACGGCCAGTGCGATGCCAAATCCCAGCTCCAGGTTGCTGCTCGCCGTGACAAAGGTGGCAATCCCTTCCGGGAAGTTATGCAGACTGATGCCGAGAGTGAGCAGAATGGCTGTGCGCTTGATCGATTTTGGCAACGGCTGCACCGATTTTTGCATTAAATCCTGCGGATGAGCATGTGGCAACATGCGGTCCAGGCCAAAATAGCCAAGCAGACCGAAGATAAACATTCCATAACCCAACACAGGCGACATTCCTTCAGCTGCTAGTGCGGCAGGAAGCATTTCCATTAATGAGATGAGCAACATGATCCCCGCCGCAAAACCTAGCGAAAACGCCAGTAAGCGGTTCGAGGGTTTTTGCCCGAGAACGCCGAGAAACGCGCCAATAAACGTGGCTGCCCCCGCCAGTATGGTCAGAATGAGAGGTACTGACATCGACAACTCCTTATAAATCTTCACCTTCAGGCAGATCGTCAAAATAACTGATGATCATCATCATTGTTATCCGGGTTCTTACTCCGCCGAACAAGCGTATTGTGAGGATATCAAAATGACACCTTTAGTTAAGGATATCATCATGTCTTCAACACGTATGCCAGCATTGTTTTTAGGTCACGGTAGTCCGATGAACGTGCTGGAAGATAATTTGTATACCCGCAGCTGGCAGAAGTTGGGGATGACATTGCCACGCCCGCAAGCGATTGTGGTGGTTTCGGCTCACTGGTTTACCCGTGGAACAGGAGTGACCGCGATGGAGACGCCGCCCACGATTCATGACTTTGGTGGCTTCCCGCAGGCGCTGTACGATACGCATTATCCTGCTCCGGGTTCGCCTGCGCTGGCACAGCGTCTGGTTGAGCTGTTAGCGCCGATCCCGGTGACGCTGGATAAAGAAGCCTGGGGCTTTGACCACGGCTCGTGGGGCGTGCTGATTAAGATGTATCCTGACGCTGATATCCCGATGGTGCAGTTGAGTATCGACAGTAGCAAACCTGCCGCCTGGCATTTCGAAATGGGGCGCAAACTGGCAGCGCTGCGAGATGAAGGAATAATGTTGGTCGCCAGCGGTAACGTGGTGCATAACCTGCGCACAGTGAAGTGGCACGGTGATAGTTCACCGTATCCGTGGGCGACGTCGTTTAATGAGTATGTGAAAGCGAATCTGACGTGGCAAGGGCCAGTGGAACAACATCCTCTGGTGAATTACCTCGACCATGAAGGTGGCACGTTATCGAACCCAACGCCAGAGCATTATTTGCCGTTGTTGTATGTGTTAGGTGCGTGGGATGGGCAGGAGCCAATTACCATTCCGGTTGAGGGTATAGAAATGGGCAGCCTGAGTATGCTGTCGGTGCAGATAGGCTAACAATTACCGGATGGCGAGTGCCATCCGGTATCGTGGCTTATTCAACAAAAATATGTGGATAAAACCGAGACATATCCTGGGTGATCAATGCACGGTCTTCACGAATGCCAATTCCGGCGGGTTGATCGTTCACCAGCCAGCTACCAATCAGCATATAGCTGTCGCCGAATTTCGGTAACGGGTGGAATTGCTGAACAATCATTCCTTCTTCGCCATACGGACCTTCCGCTGCTTCAATGGTTTTGCCGTTCTCAATGATCGACACGTTTGCGCCTTCACGGGAGAAGATCGGCTTAACCACATATTTTTCCATTTGCGGATGATCATCTTCCGCAAAATAAGCGGGCAGCAGGTTCGGGTGATTCGGGAACATCTCCCACAACAGCGGTAGAAGTGCCTTGTTGGAGATAATGCTCTTCCACGCCGGTTCCAGCCAGCGTACGCCTGCATCCTCCAGCTTGGTGGAGAACATCTCACGCAGCATAAACTCCCACGGATACAGCTTGAACAGGTTGGAAATAACCTGATCCTGTAAATCCGTGAACTGACCTTTTTCGCCTAAACCGATATCGTCAATGTAGAGGAACTCGGTAGCGATTTCAGCTTCCGTCGCGCAGTCCTGCAAATACTGAATGGTTCCGCGATCTTCCACCGTGTCGCGACAGCAGGTGAGATGCAGCAACTGGAAGCCATACTGTTCACGCAACTCAACGAAGCGATCGATCAGTTTTTCTTGCAGACTGTTAAACTGGTCGCTGCCCTCCGGCAAGTTACCGGCGTTAAGCTGATCTTCCAGCCAGATCCACTGAAAGAACGCCGCCTCGTATAGTGACGTTGGCGTATCGGCGTTATTTTCCAGAAGTTTAGGTTCGCCAGTGCCATCCCACGCCAGATCAAGACGCGAATAAAGCGATGGCTGGTGCGTCAGCCATGACTGGCGCACAAAACTCCAGGTGTGTTTTGGAATGCGGAATTTGGTCATCAGCTCATCGCTGGCGATCACTTTTTCCACCACTTTCAGGCACATCTGGTGCAGTTCGGCGGTGACTTCTTCCAGCTTTTCAACCTGGGCGAGGGTCAACTTGTAGTAAGCATCTTCACACCAGTACGGCTCGCCGTACATGGTGTGAAAATTGAAACCGTATTCGTGGGCTTTCTCACGCCAGTCCGGGCGCTCGGTAATACTGACTCTTTCCATCGGTATCAGCCACCCATTGAACGAGAAGAGGTACCGGTTGCACTACGCTGCATAGTGCTTTGTTTGGCAACAGATTCACCAAAACCGCCACGGGTAACGGTAGTGGTGGTCGCCGGTTTTGGTGCCATTGCCGTCTTCGGTACGGTCATGGTGCGGCCTGGCTGGGCTGCGCCATAGTTTTTACCCGTCGCGTCGGTATATTTACCGTAAGCCGGACTGGCTGGGTTTTTCGAGGAGAACAGCGGCTGCTGTGCAAATCCCGCGCCGCCGCCCATCAGACGCCCCATCATGTAACCGGCCATCAGCGGCATCCAGAAACTCCCGCTGGATTGCTGGGCCTGCGCCTGGTTTTCTGGTGCCATGCCAGCCTGGGCTGGTGCCTGCTGGCACTGACCTTCACCAAATTCAGCAACACAGTCTTCACGGGTGGCGTATTTCGGCGCAGTACGTTCGGCTTCTTTCAGCGCATTGTTGTACGCGGTGGTACATTCGGCGCTTTTGCCTGGGTTTGCAGCTGAACAGTCGTCAGCATTTTGATAGAGAGACACTGTTTCATCACTCTTTTCACAGCCAGCCAGCATAAAAACAGTGGCAACCGCGAGAGCGACTGGTGTCAGATGGCGTGCGCTCCAGTTTTTGCGGAACGATGCGTGGCGTATGGATTTTGTCCGTTTCATTTTTGTCTTCCGGGACCAGTGGTAAATACCCATCAGAATAGAGGATGGCTGGTCGAAATTGAAGCGAGAAGGGGGAAGAATGCGGCAGATAACCCGTATCTTTACGTTGCCTTACGTTCAGACGGGGCCGAAGCCCCGTCGTCGTCATCAGTTACGGAAAGGGTTATGACCGTTACTGGTGGTAGTGCGTGCGGATGTTTGCTGAACGACTGGTGCCGGGCTATCAGGCGCATAACCATCAGCAATAGCATTCTGTTCCGGCGTTTGCGGTGCAACGTTTTCCGGATTAGTGGAAACCGGTTTGCTCAGCGCATTGTTCAGTGCCAGCAGATCCTGCTCGTTCAACGTACCCAGAGCTGACTTAATATTCAGCTGATTAATCAGGTAGTTATAACGCGCATTCGCCAGCTCTTGCTTGGCGTTGTACAACGTGGTGGTCGCATCCAACACATCAACAATGGTACGCGTACCGACCGAGTAGCCCGCTTCCATCGCGTCTAATGAGCTTTGAGCGGAAACTACGGCTTGTTTGTAGGCGTTAATGCTACTGATAGATGCATTAATGTTGTTGAAGGAGGAACGCACGGTCTGCACGACGCTACGATGGGCACTTTCCAGTTGCTCGCTGGCACCGACAAAGTTGTACTGTGCCTGTTTCACCTGCGAGTTAACCATTCCGCCCTGATAAATCGGCAGCGAGAAGCTCAGGCCAACTTTGTTCTGGCCCATATTGCTATCGTCATACTGGGTACCAGCGGCACCACGGGTTTTCGAACCGCTATAAGAGGTGTCAGAAATCCCGGTAGAAGCCGTTAAATCCAGAGTCGGTAAGTGACCATCCTGCGCCTGGCGAATTTGCTCGCGCGCCAGGTCCTGGCTCAAGCGTGCCTGTAACAGCGACAGGTTGCGTTTTTCGGCTTCTTTCAGCAGCGCGTTAACCGGCTGTGGTTTGTCGGTTTTAAAGTTTTCGACATTCAGCGCAGCCAGTTCCGGATAGTAGTTACCGGTGATCTGGCGCAGCTGCTCTACCGCGTTATCAAGGTTATTACGTGCGGTCACTTCGTTCGCCAGCACGGTATCGTACTGTGCGCGGGCGTTCTGCACGTCGGTGATCGCTACCAGGCCCACGTTAAAACGTTGGGTGGTTTGATCTAATTGACGGTAGATCGCTTCTTTTTGTGCCTGTGTATAGGAAAGAACGTCAATAGCATTCAACACGTTGAAATAAGCGGTCGCGGTGTTGAGGATCAAGGTTTGCTGATCGGTCTGATACGTGACGTCCTGAATCCCTGCTGCTTTTTCCTGCAGCGTTAACGCACGCCATTTCGACATATCAAAAATGGATTGAGTTAACTGCAAGGACGCACTGGTCGCGTTAGAGTTGATGCCGTTCGCGTCGCGGTAGCCGTTGCTATAGGTGTAATCTGCACCTAAACCTAGCTGTGGCAGTAATGGACTGCGCGCTTCATTAATTTTTTCAAAGGCAGCATCACGATCGGCGGCAGACTTACGCAATTCCGGGTTACTAAGGCGTGCTTGCTGATAAACTTGCATCAGGTTCTCGGCCTGGCTCAACGAACTGAACCCAGAAAGGCTCAGGCCGATAAGAATGGGGAGCAATTTCTTCATTTGCATTCCTTGTGGTGAAGCAGTATTTAGCGCGATCAAACTGTAAAATTATTGCGGATTCTAGCAGAAGCCGCTACCGCAAAAGGTTGGCGTTACGTGCCATAGGGCGTTAATGTGCCTCAATTTAACACATGACTGCTCAAACGGCAGTCAAACGTCGCTGAAATTCACATTTAATTCACTATTAGTGCCAGGACATTAACAATGCTTAAGCCAGACAGCCTGCCCGTTACATTTGGCAAAAACGATGTAGAAATTATTGCACGAGAAACACTTTATCGCGGCTTTTTTTCATTAGATCTTTATAGATTTCGTCATCGTCTATTCAACGGGCAAATGAGTCATGAGGTACGGCGGGAAATTTTTGAGCGCGGTCACGCCGCAGTCTTGCTACCCTTTGACCCAGTGCGTGATGAAGTTGTGCTGATTGAGCAGATTCGGATTGCCGCGTACGACACCAGCGAAACCCCCTGGCTACTGGAGATGGTTGCCGGGATGATTGAAGAGGGTGAAAGTGTGGAAGATGTTGCCCGTCGCGAAGCGATTGAAGAGGCGGGACTGATAGTCAAACGGACCAAACCGGTGTTAAGTTTCCTGGCAAGCCCGGGGGGCACCAGTGAGCGTTCGTCAATTATGGTGGGCGAAGTGGACGCCACGACCGCAAGCGGTATTCATGGTCTGGCTGATGAAAACGAAGATATTCGCGTTCATGTGGTAAGCCGGGAACAGGCATACCAGTGGGTAGAAGAGGGGAAAATCGACAACGCAGCGTCGGTCATCGCTTTGCAATGGCTGCAGCTGCATCATCAAGCGTTAAAAAATGAGTGGGCATAAATGAAGCGTTACACACCTGACTTTCCTGAAATGATGCACCTGTGCGAGATGAACTTTTCACAATTGCGCCGTTTGTTACCGCGCAATGACGCACCCGGCGAAACTGTAAGCTATCAGGTGGCAAACGCACAATATCGGCTGACGATTGTGGAATCGACCCGATACACTACCCTGGTGACAATAGAACAGACTGCGCCCGCGATCAGTTACTGGAGCCTTCCGTCAATGACGGTGCGTCTGTATCATGACGCGATGGTGGCTGAAGTGTGTTCAAGCCAGCAGATTTTTCGCTTCAAAGCGCGGTATGATTATCCTAATAAAAAGTTGCATCAACGCGACGAAAAGCATCAAATTAACCAGTTTTTAGCGGACTGGTTGCGATACTGTTTAGCACATGGAGCGATGGCGATTCCGGTTTACTAGCGTCGTGAAACCTAAGGACACCATTTGGAAAGCCTGTTAACCCTTCCTCTGGCTGGTGAGGCCAGAGTCAGGATTTTACAAATTACCGATACTCACCTGTTTGCACAAAAGCACGAAGCCCTGTTAGGGGTAAACACCTGGGAAAGCTACCAGGCGGTGCTGGAGGCGATTCGTCCACACCAGCACGAATTCGACCTGATTGTCGCGACAGGTGATTTAGCGCAGGATCAATCCTCTGCGGCCTATCAGCATTTCGCTGAAGGCATCGCAAGTTTTCGTGCGCCCTGCGTCTGGCTGCCGGGCAACCACGATTTCCAGCCCGCGATGTACAGCGCGTTACAGGATGCGGGTATCTCCCCGGCGAAGCGCGTGTTTATTGGTGAGCAATGGCAAATCCTGTTGCTGGATAGCCAGGTGTTTGGCGTGCCGCACGGTGAGCTGAGCGAGTTTCAGCTTGAGTGGCTGGAACGTAAACTGGCCGATGCGCCAGAACGCCATACGTTGCTGCTGCTGCATCATCATCCGCTACCTGCGGGTTGTAGTTGGCTCGATCAACACAGTCTGCGTAACGCGGGCGAACTGGATACCGTGCTGGCGAAGTTTCCGCACGTCAAATACTTGCTGTGCGGTCATATTCATCAGGAGCTGGATCTCGACTGGAACGGTCGCCGCCTGCTGGCAACGCCGTCGACCTGTGTGCAGTTTAAGCCGCACTGTTCCAACTTTACGCTGGACACCATCGCGCCCGGCTGGCGTACTCTCGAGTTACATGCTGATGGCACGCTGACCACCGAGGTGCATCGCCTGGCGGACACACGTTTCCAACCTGATACCGCTTCAGAAGGCTACTGATGTCTACGCTTCTTTATTTACACGGTTTCAACAGCTCGCCGCGCTCTGCAAAAGCGAGCTTGTTAAAAAACTGGCTGGCGGAACATCACCCTGACGTTGAGATGATCATTCCGCAGTTGCCGCCGTATCCTTCCGACGCGGCAGAACTGCTGGAATCCATTGTCCTGGAACATGGCGGCGATTCGCTGGGTATTGTCGGTTCGTCACTGGGGGGATATTACGCCACCTGGTTGTCGCAATGTTTTATGCTGCCCGCAGTGGTGGTAAACCCGGCGGTACGCCCGTTTGAACTGCTGACGGACTATCTCGGTCAGAACGAGAACCCCTACACCGGGCAGCAATATGTGCTAGAGTCACGCCATATTTACGATCTCAAAGTCATGCAGATTGACCCGCTGGAAGCGCCGGATTTGATCTGGCTGCTGCAACAGACGGGAGATGAAGTGCTGGATTACCGCCAGGCGGTGGCGTACTACGCTTCCTGCCGCCAGACTGTCATAGAAGGCGGCAACCACGCATTCACGGGCTTCGAAGATTATTTCAACCCGATCGTCGATTTTCTTGGTCTGCACCATCTCTGACGATCAACTCGAATTGCTAACTTAAACCATGACGCAAACTTATAACGCTGATGCCATTGAGGTACTCACCGGGCTTGAGCCGGTTCGCCGCCGTCCGGGGATGTATACCGATACCACTCGCCCTAACCATTTGGGGCAAGAAGTTATTGATAACAGTGTCGATGAAGCACTGGCGGGTCACGCAAAACGCGTGGACGTAATCTTACATGCTGACCAGTCGTTAGAAGTGATTGACGATGGGCGCGGGATGCCGGTGGATATTCACCCGGAAGAGGGTGTACCGGCGGTTGAACTGATTCTTTGCCGTTTGCACGCGGGCGGTAAATTCTCTAACAAAAATTACCAGTTCTCTGGCGGCCTGCATGGCGTGGGGATTTCGGTGGTTAACGCCCTGTCGAAGCGCGTTGAAGTTAACGTGCGCCGCGATGGTCAGGTTTATAACATCGCCTTTGAAAATGGCGAAAAGGTGCAGGATTTACAGGTTGTCGGCACTTGCGGTAAACGCAATACCGGTACCAGCGTGCACTTCTGGCCGGATGAAACCTTCTTTGACAGCCCGCGATTTTCTGTTTCACGCCTGACGCATGTGCTGAAAGCCAAAGCGGTACTGTGCCCCGGCGTTGAGATTACCTTTAAAGATGAGATCAACAACACCGAACAGCGCTGGTGCTATCAGGACGGTCTGAATGATTACCTGGCGGAAGCGGTAAACGGTTTACCGACGCTGCCAGAAAAACCGTTTATCGGTAATTTCGCTGGTGATACTGAAGCTGTGGACTGGGCGCTACTGTGGCTGCCGGAAGGCGGTGAACTGCTGACCGAAAGCTACGTCAACCTTATCCCAACGATGCAGGGCGGTACGCACGTTAACGGTCTGCGTCAGGGCCTGTTGGACGCGATGCGTGAGTTCTGTGAATACCGCAACATTCTGCCGCGCGGTGTAAAGTTGTCGGCGGAAGATATCTGGGATCGCTGCGCCTATGTGCTGTCAGTAAAAATGCAGGATCCGCAGTTTGCCGGGCAGACCAAAGAGCGTCTCTCTTCGCGTCAGTGCGCGGCATTCGTTTCTGGCGTGGTGAAAGATGCCTTTATCCTGTGGCTGAACCAGAACGTTCAGGCGGCGGAGTTGCTGGCAGAGATGGCGATTTCCAGCGCCCAGCGTCGTATGCGTGCGGCTAAGAAAGTGGTGCGTAAAAAGCTGACCAGCGGCCCGGCGCTGCCTGGCAAACTGGCTGACTGTACCGCGCAGGATCTTAACCGTACCGAACTGTTCCTTGTGGAAGGTGACTCTGCAGGCGGATCTGCCAAGCAGGCGCGCGATCGCGAATATCAGGCGATCATGCCACTGAAAGGTAAGATCCTTAACACCTGGGAAGTTTCTTCCGACGAAGTGCTGGCCTCGCAGGAAGTGCATGATATTTCGGTAGCGATCGGTATCGATCCTGACAGCGACGATCTGAGCCAGCTTCGTTATGGCAAAATCTGTATCCTCGCGGATGCGGACTCTGATGGTCTGCACATTGCCACGCTGCTCTGCGCTTTGTTCGTAAAACACTTCCGCGCGTTGGTGAAACACGGTCACGTTTACGTCGCACTGCCACCGCTCTACCGTATTGATCTCGGGAAAGAGGTTTATTACGCGCTGACGGAAGAAGAGAAAGAAGGCGTACTTGAGCAGTTAAAACGCAAGAAAGGCAAGCCGAACGTCCAGCGTTTTAAAGGTCTCGGGGAAATGAACCCGATGCAATTGCGCGAAACCACGCTTGATCCGAACACTCGCCGTCTGGTGCAGTTGACTATCGATGATGAAGACGATCAGCGTACTGACGCGATGATGGATATGCTGCTGGCGAAGAAACGCTCGGAAGATCGCCGCAACTGGTTGCAAGAGAAAGGCGACATGGCGGAGATTGAGGTTTAAAGGAAAGAACATTGCCCGGTCAGGATGGCCGGGCAAACAAGGCAGGTTTAAATCCCAGGTTGCAGGATGCGGATATTCATCTCCAGCACGTCGCCTTTTACGGCTTCGCTGTACGCCTTCATGTGCGGGGTTTGCAGATGCGCTTCAAGGTGCGCGATGCTTTCCCACTGCTCAATCATCACGATAGAATCCGGTGCCATAGACTGGAAACTCACGCCAGCAGCGCAATCCACCATTGGCGCATAGCCGTGGCAACCTTCTTCTTTCAGTACGGTTGGAACGATTTTAGCAAACTGATCCAATACCGCCTGACGGTGATGTTGACCAGGACGAGTACGGATTTCTGCGATTACGGTAAGCATGGTTAACTCCTTCTAAAGCCTGAGCTCTAGTTAACCAAAAATTTCCACAAGATGCTTGCGATATTCTTCAGTATAGCGGGGAACATCAGGCATTTTTATCACGTCATTAGCGATAAATGTCGGCAGCGGTTCCATACCGAGGAATTGGTTTGCTTTATGGAACGGCAGATACACGCCGTCAACGCCAACGCCGTGGAAGAACTGATCTTTTTCGGTGAAGGCTTCCATTGGTGCGTTCCAGGTCAGAGAAAGCATATATTTTTTGCCCTGTACCAGGCCGCCGGAGCCGTATTTTTTCGACGGCTCTTTGCGGGTACGGCCATCGCTGGCATACAGCGTTCCATGACCTTCGGTGAATACATCATCAATATATTTTTTCACTGTCCACGGCGCGCCCATCCACCAGCCTGGCATCTGCCAGATCACCACATCAGCCCAGAGAAAGTTTTGTACTTCCGCTTTGACATCGTAGTCGCTGTCGGCGCGAACGATGCGGACATCATGCCCGAGGTCGCGCAGTGTGCCATCCGCGACTTCGGTCAGGGTGTCGTTCAGTTGACCATTGGAGTGGGCGAATTTTTTCGCGCCGTTGATAATCAGGATGTTGCTCATTTTTTAACCTCAAGGTGAGACGTTTGCCGACTATAGTACGTCACAGAGCGGTACGGTGAAATTAGCAAAATGTGCAAAGTCTTTTGCGAATTTAGCAAAAGTCTGATCTTGCTCTGACTCACCGATGCAGGATAAATATTTTCTGAAAATGACAATACTGAAATCAACTTCCCATAAGTTCCCACAGGAGAGATGTATTATGCAAATGATACAGGAGCTTTTCGGAAAAAATAATCATGGAGAATATATATGTCAAATATCATATACTTATCAATTAAAGGGAAAACACAAGGTTTGATCTCTGAGGGCTGTGGTTCGTATGCATCTATTGGTAATAAATATCAAATAAATCATGTGGATGAAATTTTTGGTGATGCTGCCAACTTACACTAAATCAGTAAGTTGGCACCATTACCACCAGCGTATACTGCTGGATAATCTTCTTCAAAAATCATTGTT
>UMBM01006081.1_pt1 | contig 59542 bp, 72 predicted proteins | sample 1963971 | NCBI WGS metagenome assembly UMBM01 (sample SAMEA4835942, study PRJEB28245) | human gut metagenome | biome: gut microbiome; material: fecal sample | place: Denmark | collected 2008 | reverse complement strand
TGAGCAGTCCAAAGAAATTTTCTATCACAGCATTGTCCAGACAATTCCCTTTTCGGCTCATGCTCTGCCGGATGCCTTTCTCCCGGAGCATCCGTTGATACTGCCTGTGCTGATACTGCCAGCCCTGATCAGAATGGAGAATGTGATTTGTTCCGTCCGGAATTTTTGCAAATGCCTCGTTCAGCATAGTTGTCACCATGCGCAGCACAGGACGATCCGATATGGTATAGCTGACCAGATCGCTACTGTGCAAATCGAGAATTGGGGACAGATACAGTTTCTCACCAAACAGGCTGAACTCTGTCACATCCGTGACCCATTTCTGATTCGGTTTTTCGGCATGGAAGTTCCGATTTAACAGATTTGGTGCGATTTTGCCCACTTCACCCTTGTAAGAACGATACTTCTTCATCCTGACACGGCAAACTAAGCCCAACTTCTGCATAAGACGCTGAACAGTTTTATGATTTAAATAAATATTCCTATTTCGAAGTTCTGCAGTAATACGTCGATAACCGTATCTTCCTTTATTCTCATGGAAAATAGCAGTGATTTCTTCTTTCACAGATGCATATTTATCTGCTTTCTTCAGTTGTTTTAGATGATAGTAAAAGGTTGCACGAGGCAGTTGAGCGACATCCAGCAGGATTGCCAGTGAAAATTCTTGCCTTAGTTTCTAAATCACCTGTGTTTTCTGTGATGCTGTCGCTCGTTTTCCAAAACCAAGGCTTGCAAGTTTTTTAGGTATGCGTTTTCTGCGCGCAATCGCTGCACCCCTGCGATCAAATCCTCCTCTACCTCTTTTTGTAGTTTCATTGGCCGTCCGGTGCTTTTGCGTCCACGACGCTCGATAGCCAGCCCCTCTGAACCTTCTTCGAGATAAATTCGCTCCCAACGTTGAATGATTCCGTGATCATTTATTTCAAATTGTCTTGCCGCTTCACTGTAGCTCAGTTTTTCTTCCAGCATTGTTTCTACCACCAGTTTCTTAAATTCTGGAGTATATCGTTTGTTTGGTGCTCCTTTTGGCATAAAAATCACCCCACTTGCTAAATAGTATATCATACTGTCTAACAAATGGGGTGCAGTTCACTTATCTTTCATTAGGGATATAAGGTATTAAATCGAGAGGAGATTATTCAAATTTTAAGAGAAAGCTTGTGACAGAAGCATATTTTCGGCAGGCTTTCGGAAAGCGGATAGACAGAATCATAGAATTGGGAAGGAGTCGGAACGCAGATGGAATATGTAACCTTAAATAATGGCGTGCAGCTGCCGATGATTGGCTTTGGTACATGGGATGTGCGTGGAGAGGCAGGCAAGAAAACGATTCTCACCGCATTGGACAGCGGATACAGGCTGATTGACACAGGGCAAATGTATGAAAATGAAGATATCGTCGGGCAGGCGGTAAAAGAAAGCGGTCTGGAGAGAAAAGAGGTCTTTCTTACAACAAAGCTGTACCGTCCCTGCGTTACCTACGAAAAAGCAAAGGCCGCAATCGAAAAATCTTTGCAGGCATTGCAGACGGATTATATTGATTTGCTTTTGATTCATGAGCCGTATGATTCCGCTTTGGAAATGTATGAAGCCATGAAGGAGGCCTATCGGGCAGGAAAGGTAAGAGCAATCGGCATTTCCAATTTTAATGAAAAGAAATATCAGGCGTTTGTTGCCGCCTGTGATATTGTGCCTGCGGTCAGCCAGGTGGAATCCCATGTGTACTATCCGCAGCTGGCATTGCAAAAGGAAATGGAAAAGCATGGAACGCAAATGCAGTCTTGGGCATCCTTTACGGAGGGCAGAAAAAATATTTTTGCGGAGCCGTTATTGCAGGAGCTTGGGAACAAATACGGAAAAACATCTGCACAGATTGCACTGCGGTATTTGGTGCAGAATAAAATTGCGGTAATTCCGAAATCCGTCCATCAGGAGCGCATGAAACAAAACCTCGCTGTCTTTGATTTTGAAATTTCGCAGGAGGATATGAAAAAAATTGAGAAATTGGATGGCGGAAAAACCCTGTTTGGGTGGTATTGAGCGGAAGGGTTCGGGAAACGAATAGCTCATTACTTTGCTCCGCAAAGCAGGCTTTGCCTGCCGCCCCTTCTTGGGAGGTAAGTATTCTCCGGAATGGAATCCGCAGAGGGAGCTTTGCCCCCTCGAGGAAAACAGGGCGTTTCAAGGTGCTTGCTATCGCCGGAACGCATCTGTTTATTCTTCTGTTTCAACAAGTCGAAATCCTGATTTCGACTTAGGGGTCGACTTTGTCGACACCTTAAAACGGTCTGAACCCTGCGGTTCAGACCGTTTTTATATCCTCAGCCTTCGTAAATGAAGTTATCAATCAATCTGGTTTTGCCGATATAAACCGCCATGGCAACCAATACGGGCGGCTGCATTGTGCTGACAGGCTCTACTGCTGCGATGGCGCAAGGGCAATCAATCCTTGTAGGAATCAGTGCTTGGCTGCCTGAGAATACCATTCCAGTGTTTCATAAACAATGCTCATGTGTTCTTCAATAATTTTCCGTAAGGCGGTTTCGTCCTTTGCCTTCAGTGTATTGAGAATTTCTTTATGCTGATGGAAGGAGGTTTTGAGCTGATCCAGAGGGAGGTTGGTTGCGCTATACATATAAAACATGGTGCCGATGCTCCAGTTGGATTCATAGAGCTTCATAATCTGCGGATTGCCACAGAGGGAGATATAGAGGGTATGGAATTTTGTTTCCAGCTCTGCCGCAGCGGGATATCCGGCTTCCAGTGCGGTTTCAAATTCCTGTACAACGGTCTCCATCTCCTTGATGATGCTGGGGTGATACTCAATATTGCGGATACAGAGCTTTACACAGAAAAGCTCCATCATCTGACGTGCTTCAATGATATTTCTAATCTGGGTATCGGAAAGCTGTGCAACGGTTGTGCCCTTTCTCGGCGTTGCCTCTACCAGACCAAGCGCAATCAAGCGGTTGATTGCAGCAAGGACAGGGGAGCGGCTGATGCCCAGTGAATCGGATATTTCCTGCGTATTTAATTTTGTTCCGGGGGCGTATTCCCCGTTTTGAATTCGTTTTTTAATTTCTTCATAAGCGAAATCCTGTAAAGAATCTGAAGGTTTCATACTATCTCTCCTAAAATAAAAAAATAAATAAATCATACCTCAACAAATGTGAGCGTATCCCCTTAAAAACAATTTTTATCATTATACATCAAAAAGCAGATTTTGTATACAAAAAATAGGATTTCTTTCAAAATAAGAAAACTGTGAAAATTTGATAAATTTCGACAATTCAAAAAAGTTGGTTTTTAGCAATACGCAAAAATGCGTTTTTGCAAAAATATACAAAAATAAAGAAATTTTAAAAATTAACAAAAAATGGATTGACATTTGCAAAAATGAATATTAGTATCAAATTACAAATTCAAAAAAGAAAAATTGAATACAAAAATAACGAAAACAATACAAAAGCGAAAGGGGAAATAAGTATGGATTTCACAGGAAAGAACATTATTGTGACAGGCGGTGCGAGCGGCATCGGCAAAGCAATCGTAACCGGCGTGGTAGAAGGCGGCGGTCATGCGATTATTGTTGATCTGAATCTGGATGCAGCCGAAAAGCTCAGAGAGGAGCTGGGCAAGGACAAAACCTCTGCTTACAAGGTAAATCTGGCGAACAGTGCTGAAATCAGAGAGGTATTTGGCAAAATTGTTGCAGATTTTAAGCAGATACATGGGCTGATCAACAATGCAGGCATCGTAAGCACGGTACCCTTTGATGAGGTAACACAGGCAGAATGGGATAAGGTAATTGCCATTAACCTGACAGGTGTTTATACTGCAATTAGTGCAGTTTATCCCTCTATGAAGGCAAACGGATATGGCAGAATTGTAAATGTAGCATCCGTAGCGGCAAAAAGAGGCGGCGGTCTTTTGGGAACAAGCGCCTATGCGGCCTCCAAGGCAGGCGTAATCGGGCTGACAAAGGCAGTTGCAAGAGAAGGCGCACCTTATGGGGTTGCCTGCAACGGCGTATGCCCCAGCTTGACAATGACACCGATGACTGCCAATATGGGAGAAGAAAAGACAAAGAAGATTATCGCAACCATTCCTTTGGGACGAGGCGCACAGCCGAGAGAAATTGCAAATATGGTTCTGTTCTACGCATCTGATCTGGCAAGCTTTGCTACCGGTGAAATCAGTGATGTGGACGGTGGCGTAACAATGGACGGCTGATATCGGTAAGAAAAGGTTGAGGAGGAATTTTCATGAAAAAGAAAATTTTGGCGATTGCAATGACAGCCATTGTTGCGGCATTGGGCTTGACCGGCTGTAATAATGGTATGGGTATCAATGATGACGGTACATATACATGGAAAATGGCATTGAACTCCACAGAAGGGGACAATGCTTACGATACAGGCGCAGCCTTCGCGAAAAAGATAGAGGAACTGACGGATGGCAGAGTAGAGGTTGTTCTTTATGGCGGCGGCAGCCTTGGTACAACTTCTGAGGTTCTGGAAGGGATGAAATTCGGCGTTGCCAACGTGATGTGTGAATCAATAGGTACACTGGCAACCTTTACCCCGATGGCGAATATTGACGCAACCCCGTATCTGTTCCGCGATTATGATCACTTCATGGAAACATGGAACAGCGATGTCGGCGAGGAAATCAAGGAGACTGTCGGTGAGGAAAGCGGCTTTAAGCTGCTGGGCGGCACATACAGAGGTCCCCGTATCGTAACGGCAACAAAGGAAATGAAAAATATCGAGGATTTCAAGGGCTTTAAGCTGAGAGCACCAAATCTGGAGATGTATCTGGAAACCTGGAAATGGATGAAGGCAGCACCTACACCCATTGCGATGACAGAAACCTATACAGCTTTGCAGCAGAAGACGGTAGACGGGCAGGAAAACCCTATGACGGACTCCCTGAACTATGCATTTGATGAGGTCTGCAAATATTGGATTAAGACAAACCATGTTTACAGCAGTAACGTTATCATCATGGATAGAGAATACTTTGATGCATTACCTGAGGATATTCAGCAGGCAGTGCGGGAGGCAGCTGAATATGCAGGCGTAACTGTCAGTGAACAGCAGCTGCAGAAGGAAAAGGAAGCAGAGCAGGAGCTGATTGATAAGGGCTGCCATATTATTGAAGTGGATACAGACCAGTTTATCGAATATTTCAAGGACTTTACAGATGAAAAATTCCCTTATTTGGCAGATTGGGCAGCAAAGATTCGTGCTGTCGGCACAGAGGAGTAAATACAAAGGAAAATCATTAAAATCGAGGTGAATCGAATGAAAGGGTACGGAAAATTTCTGGACGGAATTGAAAAGATAGAAAAATTATTTCTGGCGGTAACGGTTGCAATCATGATTATTGTCATTATCTATCAGGTTATTTTAAGATATGTTTTTTCTGCGTCCAATGCGTGGAGTGAGGAACTGGCAAGGTATCTGTTTATCTATGATGTTATGGTAGCAGCAGCCATTGCCACAAGAAGAAACAGCCATTTGCAGGTGGATGCGTTTATCGGTATTCTTAAGCCCAGAACGAAGGCAATCTATACAGTGATTGCAACCATCGTAGGGATTGTATTCCTGGCATTTCTGTTCTGTTATTCTGTTGTATTGTGTCAGGCAGCGGCAGTGAATGTTTCTGCCGGCTTGAAGATTCCGATGTCTGTGCCGTATGCATGTATGCCGATTGGTGCAGTATTGATGATCTTGACCTCTATTGAGGTTATTATGAAGCAGCTTGCGGAAATTGCGGAATTAAGCAGAAGGGAGGCGTAACACATGAATGCCGGTTTGATTGTAATTATTTTGTTATTGGTATTATCCATTTTGGGTATTCCGATTTATCTTGCGTTGGGTATTGGCACACTGGTTGCCCTGAATATGGCAGATATGCCGTTTATCGTGCTCCCGCAGAAGCTTTTTGCAGGCATGAACTCCAGCTCACTGCTGGCAATCCCGTTCTTTATGCTGGCAGGGAATATTATGTCTCGCAGTATTACAGGGAAGCTGATTGATGTTTCCAATGCCTTGATCGGTTGGATTAAAGGCTCTCTGGCGGTTGTTACCGTACTGGCATCTGCGCTGTTCGGTGCGATTTCCGGTTCCGGTGTTGCAACGGCATCTGCGGTTGGCGGCACAACCATTCCTGCCATGAAGGAGGAAGGCTATCCCGACCATTTCGCAGCGGCGATTTCCGGTATTGCGGCTATTCTGGGGCCTATCATCCCGCCTTCCATTACATTGATCGTATATGCGAGCATTACGGATTTGTCCGTATCCAAGCTGTTTGTCGGCTCTGTCATTCCCGGTATCCTGATGGCAGTCGGTCTGATTATTTATGCGCTGTTCTATGGTAAGAAGAATGACCTGCCTGCGCATGAGAGAAAATCTGCAAAAGAGGTTCTGCTTATTTTCAAAGACAGTATCTGGGCTCTGCTGATGCCCGTTATCATTCTGGGCGGTATTTTCGGCGGTATTTTTACACCAACGGAATCCGCAGCGGTTGCAGTTGTGTATGCGCTTCTGGTCAGCCTGCTGATTTATAAGGATATTAAGATTAAGGATATCCCCGGCATTTTCGTGGATGGTGCGATTTCTACAGCAACCATTCTGATGCTGGTAGGGATTTCCAAATCCTCCGGTTATGTTATCACAACATCCGGTCTGCCTCATCAGGTTCTGGAGGTATTCAGCTCCTTTACCAATAGTACAGTTGTCATTCTGCTGCTGCTGAATATTCTGTTCCTGGTTATCGGTATGCTGATGGAGGCAAATGCAGCGATTATCATGATGACACCTATCCTGCTGCCTCTGCTGGATGCGTTTGGCATTGACCCTTTGCAGTTTGGTATCATGATGAGCTTCAACCTGTGTATCGGTCTGGTTACACCGCCGGTCGGCATCTGCTTGCTGATGACAAACCAGATTGCCGAGGCACGCTTTGTGCAAACGCTAAAATCGGTTATGCCAATGCTGCTTATCGGTATTGTGGTGCTGATGCTGGTTACTTATATTCCGCAGGTTACAACCTTCCTGCCGGGATTGATTAAATAAGATGTAAAAAATAAATAAAAAAATAGATTTGAAAATGTAATTTTGAGAAAAGAAAATGCTGCATACTGCTTGGGTATGCAGCATTTTTCAGAAGGAGGGAACAGAGATGCAGGAGCAGGTAAAGGCAACGTTTCTGGTAAATGCGGCAGTGCTTCTGGAGTTTCGGGGGACGAAGCTGCTAATCGACGGGATTTATGATGAAAACGGACATTGCTTCAGCAATCTTTCCGAAAGGCAATGGGAAAAGCTGAAGGCGGGCGAGGGAGAATTTGCAGGTATTGAGTATCTGCTGTTTACCCATGAGCATGGGGATCATTTTTCGCCGCAGAGGGTGGCGGAATATCTGGAGTACCGGCAGCCGAAGGCGATTTTCATGCCGAGAGACGGCTCTGCTGCCTTGCGGGCGTTGCAGAAAAAGGCGGAGGGGATGGGGATTCCGTGTGTTCTGCTGCATCGGGAATTATGCAGGAAAACCGTTTTTCGCCCGGAGCAGGAGATTCGTATTCGTGCCTTCCAGACCAGACATCTGGATAAGCTTTACTGGGATGTGCCGCATTTCTGTTATTTATTAGAGTGCGGCGAGAAGAAGCTGCTTTTTACGGCGGATGTGGATTTCACACAGGAGGATTTTTCTGCGGTACGAGGCATGGCGCTGGATGCGGTGTTTGTCAATCCGCTGATGAGCCACAGCGAGGAGGGCAAGGCATTATTTGCGGCAGGCGTATTGCAGACAAAGACGAAGATTGTTTATCATATTCCCTTTGCAGGAGAGGATAAAATGATGATACGGAAGATTGTGGAGCAGGAAATGCGCGCAGGAAGGCAGGAAAATGCGCTGTTCTTTATGGAGGAAGGACAGACCTGCCTGATTTAAGAAAAATAGGATTCTGAGGTTTTGTGATAAAAAATTCTGACAAGAACCTCTTTTTTTAGACATCATTTTGTATACAAAAGTAGTTTTATGAATTTTAAATAAAAATCAGAAATACATTCTGTAAATTACGCCAAAAAGGAAAAAAATGGCGGTATTGTATTGACACATAAAAATTCTAATGATAAAATTTGAATACAAAATAAATAAAAAGAATACAAAATAAAGAAGGGGAGATACAAATGATGCAATCCATCGAACATGCTGCAGGCAGCATAAAAAGAGTCGTTGCATTCCGCTTGAAGCCCGGTATGGATGTTTTGAAGGGCATCGAGGAGATTTGCAAAGCAGAAAATATTAAAAACGGCGTAATCCTCAGCGGGATTGGTAGTCTGGACGGTGCAGCCTTTTGTAATCCTGTTCCTTTGAAGGATAAAAAAGCAGGATACGGCTACGGAGAACCTACGATTCTGTATGGTCCCATTGAGCTGACTGCGGCGGCCGGCATGATCTGCCACGATGATGACGGCAACCTTCTGCTTCATGTACACATGAGCATGAGCGACCAGCACGGCACAGGGCATGGCGGTCATCTCATTGAAGGCACAAAGGTTCTGCTGACCACGGATATGGTGATTGCGGAGCTGGATGGGCTGGTTATGGGCAGAAGATTTGATGAGGAACTCGGGGTGCCTCTGTTTGCACCCAAGCAAAAATAAAAAAACATAAAAAGAATGAGAAAAAAGAAAGGTGTGAATCACATTGGCTTCTAAAGGTAAAAAATATCCCAAGGAAATGCTTTTGGATATGTACAAAACAATGTTGAGTATCAGAGCATTTGAAACAAAAGCGGCAGAATGCTTCACAAAGGGTATGCTGGCAGGGAATATTCACCTGTGCATCGGGCAGGAGGCAGTGCCCACAGGTGCTTGCTATGCACTGGAACCCGAAGATTATATGACATCTACCCACAGAGGGCATGGTCACTGTATCGCAAAGGGCGCATCTCTGGATAAAATGCTGGCAGAGCTGTTCGGTAAGAAAACAGGGTATTGTCAGGGTAAGGGCGGTTCCATGCACATCGCGGATGTAGCAGGACTGCACAGCCTTGGTGCAAACGGCATCGTAGGCGCAGGTATTCCCATTGCGGCAGGCTCTGCACTGGTGTCCAAGATTAAGGGAGATAAGCATGTTACCCTGTGCTTCTTCGGTGACAGCGCATCCAACCAGGGTACCTTCCACGAAGCGGTAAATATGGCGGCGGCATGGAAGCTGCCTGTAGTATTCCTGTGTGAAAACAACAGCTACGGCGTTTCTGTTAATATCCATTCCGTAACCAATACGGATACGATTGCAGTGCGTGCGCAGGCGTATAACATCCCCGGCAAAACAGTTGACGGCAATGATCCCGTTACCGTATATGAAGCAGTAAAAGAAGCGGTAGATTATGCAAGAGAGGGCAACGGCCCTTCTATCGTAGAGTGCATGACATTCCGCCATCAGGGACATTATTGCGGTGACCCTGCAAATTATCGCCCGGCATCCTACATGGAGGAAGCGCATAAGAAGGACGCAATCCCCAATATGAGAAAGAGACTGTTGGATGGCGTGGCAACAGAGGAAGAAATTCTGGCTGTGGAAAAGGCAGTAGAGGATGAGATGGAAGCGGCTTATCAGTTTGCAAATGAATCCGCATATCCTGACCCTTCCGAAGCAACAACAGACGTATATTTCTCTGATAATGAAAGGAGCGTTGTAAGATGAGTAAAAAATTGAGCATCAGTAAAGCCATCGGCGAGGCTCTTCATGAGGAAATGGCAAGAGATGAAAATGTAATTATCATGGGCGAAGACATGGGTAAGATGGGGAATGTTTTCGGCATTACGGTTGGCTTTCAGGAGGAATTCGGTGAAAATCGCGTGTTTGATACCCCGATTTCCGAATCCGGCTTCTGCGGCATGGCAGTGGGGGCTGCAATGAGAGGGATTCGCCCTGTGGTAGAGCTGATGTATGATGACTTTATCACCGTTGCGGCAGATCCTATCATCAATCAGGCTGCAAAGATGAGATATATGACAGGCGGACAGGCAACCGTACCCATGGTATTGAGACTGCCCATGGGCGCAGGCAGAAGAAACGCAGGGCAGCATTCGCAGTGCTTTGAAAATATTTTCTGCCACACACCCGGTCTGAAGGTTGTGGCACCCTCCAGCGCGGAGGATGCAAAGGGCTTGCTGAAATCCGCGATTCGTGATGAGGACCCCGTTATCTTTATTGAACATAAGCTGCTGTATGCAAAGAAGGAGCAGATTCCCGAAGGGGAATACACCATCCCTCTGGGTGTTGCGGATGTGAAAAGAGAGGGTACAGATATTACAATCGTAACATGGAGCCGTGAGGTATACTTTGCACTGGAGGCAGCGGAAGAGCTGGCGAAGGAAGGCATCAGCGCAGAGGTTCTGGATCTGCGTACACTGGTTCCTCTGGATTGGGATGCAATTGTGAAATCCGTTTCCAAGACACACAATGTAATCGTTCTGTCCGAGGAGGTAAAGCGTGGCAGCTATGCGGCTGAAATTTCCGCACAGATTGCAGAGGAGCTGTTTGATGAACTGGATGCACCCGTAGAACGTGTCTGCGGTCTGAATATCGTTTCTCCCTTCAGCCCTACATTGGAGGATGAAAACTTCCCTCATCCCGCAGATATCGTAAAGGCAGTGAAAAAGGTTCTGAATAAATAAGGAGGGAAAACCATGGCTTTTGAAGTAAAGATGCCTCAGTTGGGACTGACAATGGAAGAAGGCACAGTCACAAAATGGGTAAAACAGGAAGGCGACACTGTAAAAGCAGGTGATGTCATTCTGGAAATTACAACAGATAAACTGACAAGCGAAGTAGAAAGCGAGCATGACGGCGTATTGCTGAAGATTGTTGCGCAGGAGGGCGAGGACATTCCCGTAAAAGGTCTGCTGGCATATATCGGCGAAGCAGGCGAACAGGTTGGGGATGCACCTGCGGCAAAGGCAGAAGCGCCTGCGGCTGAAGCGGCGGCACCCGTGCCCGCAGCAGCACCTGCAGCACCTGTTGCATCTGTGGCAGGCGGCAGAATCAGAATTTCCCCTCTGGCAAAGAAAACAGCGGCAAAGCTGGGGGTAGATTATACAACGGTGGCAGGTTCCGGCCCTCTGGGCAGAATCGTGCAGAAGGATATTCTGGCGGCAGCAGAAGCTGCAAAAGCCGCACCTGCACCCGCAGCACAGGCGGCAGAAGAAAAGGCAGCACCGAAGAAAACCGCACTGGAACTGATGGATGGCGACGAGGTTGTAAAGCTGGCAGGGATGAGAAAGGTCGTTTCCGAAAGAATGACAAAATCCGCACAGGAAATCCCTACCGTTACGCAGAATGTCCGCATTGATGTGACAGAGCTGATGGCATTCCGTAAGAAGATTAACAATGACCTTGGCGTTAAATATTCTTTGAATGATTATGTGCTGAAAGCAACGGCAAAGGCACTGAAAAATAACAAGCATATTCTGGTAAGTCTGGACGGCGACCAGATTATCAAGCGCGCCCATGTGAATATCGGTATGGCGGTTGCGCTGGAGGATGGTCTGATTGTGCCCGTTATCAAGGATGCGGATAAGATGAGTCTGGGTGAAATTTCCGAAACGGCGAGAGATCTGGCAGAGCGTGCAAGAACAAATAAGCTGTCGATGGATGAATATAAGGGCTCTACCTTCTCCATCTCCAATCTGGGTATGTTCGGCGTAGAAACCTTTAATCCTATCATCAATCAGCCGGATGCAGGCATTCTGGGTGTCTGCGCAGTGCAGGATGAGCTGGTCATGGATGATGCGGGAGCAATTACAAAAAGACAGTTCATGCGCATTTCCTTTACATTCGACCATAGATTGATTGACGGTGCGACAGCAGCAAAATTTGAGCTGGCTATCCGGGATCTGATGGAGCATCCCATGCAGATTCTGCTGTAACATCGGAAGAAAAAGGAGACAGAAATCAAGAAAAGGAACCTGAATAGACAGGAGGAATAGACTATGGCAGTAGAGGTTAAAATGCCTCAGCTTGGGCTGACAATGGAAGAAGGCACGGTTTCCAAATGGGTAAAGCAGGAAGGCGATGCCGTAAAGGTTGGCGATGTTCTGCTGGAAATTACAACAGATAAGCTGACCAGTGAGGTGACAGCAGAAGCAGAAGGCACACTGATTAAAATCGTGGCACAGGAAGGCGAGGATATACCCGTAAAGGGGCTCCTGGCATATATCGGCGAAGCAGGCGAGCAGGTTGGAGCAGCACCCGCACAGGCAGCACCCGTACAGGCAGCCGCTCCCGCGGCAGAGAAAAAGCCTGCCGGCGAAACAAAAGTAGCAGTCATCGGCGGCGGCCCCGGCGGTTATGTTGCGGCAATCAGAGCGGCACAGCTGGGCGGCAAGGTAACGCTGATTGAAAAGAACAAATTGGGTGGCACCTGCTTGAATGTCGGCTGTATTCCCACAAAGGCAATCCTGCATGCGGCAGAGGCGCTGACAGAAGCAAAGGAAATGGCGGAATACGGCATCCATATTGAAGTGAAAAATGTAGACTGGAAACAGGTGCAGGCAAAGAAAAATGCCATTACCGCACAGCTGGTAGGCGGTGTGACCGGTCTGATGAAGGCAAATAAGATTCAGATTGTGGAGGGAACAGCATCCTTCGCATCCAAGGATACTCTGGCTGTCCTGAAAAAGGACGGTACAAAGGAAAACATGACATTTGATAAAATCATCATCGCAGCAGGCTCCGTCCCCGCGGTGCCTCCCATTCCCGGGGTAAAGGAAAATGCAAACTGCGTAGATTCGACAGGCGCTTTGTCTTTTGAAGAAATTCCAAAAAGCCTTCTGGTCATTGGCGGTGGCGTAATCGGTATCGAACTGGCAACTGCGTACTCCAAATTCGGTACAGAGGTAACGGTGGTAGAAGCCGCACCTAAGCTGCTGCCCATGATGGATGGCGAGCTGACAGCACAGCTGCGCAAGCTGATGGAGGCAAAAGGCGTAAAGATTATGACAGACGCAAAGGTGCAGTCTGTAGAAGCGGCGGCAGTCGGCGCAAAGGTGAATGTGGAAATTGGCGGCAAGGTGCAGCCCTTTGAAGCAGAAAAGGTACTGGTTGCTGTCGGCAGAAGAACAGATACAGAGGCCTTGGGCTTAGATGCGGCAGGCATTGCGAATGACAGAGGCCGTATCACAGTCAACGATAAAATGGAAACAAATGTACCGAATGTATATGCCATCGGTGACTGTCTGGGCAAGGTTATGCTGGCACACGTTGCATCTGCACAGGGTGAAGTGGCAGCGGAAAATGCACTGGGAGAAAATGCGGTTTACAATGGTGCAACCAACCCCTCCTGTGTATATACAGACCCCGAATTTGCAGGCGTTGGTCTGACAGAAGAAAAAGCCAAGGAATTGGGCATTGCATATCAGGTAGGCAAATTCCCTCTGATGGCAAACGGCAAATCTCTGATTATGAACGGCGGCGTGGGCAGCATCAAGTTCATCATCGGGACAGAATATAAAGAGGTTCTGGGGGTACATATTCTTGGCCCCAGAGCAACAGATCTGATTGGTGAATGTGCGCTGGCCATCGGTATGGAAGCGACCGTAGAGGATATTATTGCGGCAATCCATGCACATCCTACCGTAACCGAAGCGGTGAGAGAAGCGGCTCTGGCAGCAGAGAAAAGAGCAATTCATATTCCCAATAAATAAAAATCAACAGTATAAATACAAAAAAACAAAGGATAAACAAAAGCTTGATGAACATAAGTGTTCACTTTTGAGATACACAGCGGCTGTGGAGTCGGATTTGCAGCCGCCCCTCCCCTCTAAAGAGGGAGCAGGATTTAGCAAGACAAAATCTCCTTCATAACTCTTTTTTTGCGGCTGTGCTGAGCCCATAGCCGCATCCCTTTTAAGTTGTTACTTTAGACATATAACTATAATAAAAGAAGATGCCTCGGCTGATTTCGTATCGGTCGGGGCATTTTCTTTTGCAAAATTTGGGGATATCCAAATAAAAAAGCCGCCTCAAAAGGTGCGCCCGGATAAGAAACCTTGCATTCTGAAATGCTGAAAGCTACGGCTACTGCGTCAGTTCCCCTTGACAGCCTAAGTCAAAGGATGCCTGCGGGAAACTTCCTTGTATCCGCAGTCTTTCAGCTATTTCATTTTCTTCATGTTTTCTTATTGGGACACACCGAAAGGCGGCAAATGTATGTCTTTATTCACTTTGCAGCAGAAGATTGAGAAAATCATTCTTCTCCAGTCCATGGAAATACTGTGCGATATCGAAATCGGCAAGGCGGCTTTCCAGAGCCTGCCGCTCCAGCTTCGTGCCAATCAAAGCCTTGGCAAGGTCGGCAGAGTCCTTTACGCCGAAGAAATCGCCGAAGAACTGCAAATCGGTAATGCTGCCGTCCTCCGTATTCATGTGTACCTCGATTTTTCCGCAGCCCTCAAAGCGGCGGCTCTTTTCTACGCTGTAGGAGGGAGAAAAGCCGTAATTCCATTCCCACTTATCATAGCGTTCCCTTTTGATTTTTTCAACTTCAGCCAGCTCCTCTGCGGAGAATACATAGGGCTGAACATTTTCTTCTTTCAAAATGTATTTTAAGAGAAGCGCCTTGAATTGTGCCAGCGTAAAGCCCTCAGGCAGATAAGGCGCAATGTTTGTCACTCTTGCTTTTACGGATTTTGCAGCCTTTGACTGGAATTTATCTGCGGAAACATTCAGCACATCTGCAACAACGGAAAGGTCTGAATGAAACATCAGCGTGCCGTGGTGCATGATGCGGCCCTGCTTCAGATACTGGGAATTGCCGGAGAATTTTTTCCCTTCAATGCTGATATCGTTTCTGCCATTGACCTCAGCAGGCACATTGAGAGAACGCAGCAGCTCTGCAATCGGCTGACAGAACAGACGAATATCCAGATCGGTTGCATCCTTTGCATCGAGAATAAATGTGAAGTTCAGATTCCCCAAATCATGATATACGGCACCGCCGCCGGAAAGCCGACGGACAACGGAGATATGCTTTGCATCGGCAACCTTTTGATTGACCTCTGCAAAGGCGTTCTGATTTTTACCGATGACAACGGTGTTATCGTTCTGCCAAAGCATGAAGTATTCCTGACTTCTGTCCATTCGGTCGAAAACATATTGCTCCAGAGCCAGATTAAAAGCAGGATTTGTGCTGGGGGATTCGATATAGACCATAATAGTACCTCCTTTATATTTGTATTCAAAAATAATATCGTGAATACATTCTAACATATAAAAAGACAAAACGGAATAGTGTTTTACAGATTTTGTCAGATTTGCTACAAAATTTTCGGGCGGCACTGCTTTCGCCCATTTTTCAGAAGCGCCAGTATATGGTGATGGGAACCTCCCTTGTCCCTGCAATCCGTCTGCCGACAGAAATAGAATCAATCAGAATTTCGACCATTTCCCTTGTCAGGTGCGTCGGGTTGATGTATTTTTCAATGATGGCGCGGCGGTTATCCCCTGCGGCAATGCGTGCGTCAAGGTCGATGATTTTCCGCTCTGCGTCCGCAATCAGCCGCTCCTGCTGCTGTAGTTCCGCTGAAAAATGCTTCGATAAATCGAGATATTCCGCTTCGGAGAGAACACCGCGCACCTTATCCGGATACAGCTCCCGCACTGCCTTATGAGCTTCCTCGATTTTTTTCTCATGGGCGTGGATGCTTTTCTGTAAAGAAGCCCTCTGCTCCTTTAAATGACTGCAAAAATCAAGCTGCCGTTCCAGCTCCCCCCAATTCAGATAGGCATCGGAAATCGTATGTAATTCCTGCAAAACCATCCGCTCCAGCCGCTCCACAGAAATAAACGCCCCCCTGCAGCTCTCCTTGGAAATGTGATGATTGGGGCATTGCAGATAATATTTCCCCTTGGTTTTCGAGGAACGCAGCGTGTAGCCACATTCCGCACAGCGTGCCTTACGCGCAAACAGCCCGATTGCTCCGGATGGAAAGGGCTTTGCCCTTTCGGCAAGCATTTTCTGCACGCGCTCCCATAATTCCTGTTCGATAATCGGCTCGTGCGTCCCCTCTGTCCGTATCCATTCTTCCTTGGGGCGCGGCTTGTTTTGCTTGGTTTTGTAGGAAACACTGCCGTATTTTCCCTGCACCATGTTGCCGATGTAGATTTCATTTGTCAGCATATTGGAGATAGCGAAATATTTCCAGAGCGTACTGCCCTTGCCCTTCGGCTGCCGATAGCGAATCCCCTGTAAGCGTTTATATTCCGTTGGATTTGGAATCCCTCTTTCGTTGAGCATGCGCGCGATGGCGGTCTTGCCGTAGCCCTGCGAGAAAAGCGTGAAAACCTCACGCACCACTGCCGCCGCCTCCTCGTCAATCAGCAGATGTCCCCTTCGGTCGGGATTCTTTCTGTAGCCATAGAGCGCAAAGGAGCCGATGTGAAAGCCGTTTTTTCTGCGGTGCGTCAGCACACTGCGGATATTTTTGGATAGCTCCGCCAGATAATGCTCATCCATAATGCCGTTGATTTGCCGCAGAAGCAGATTATCCTCGTTTGCGGAATCGGCATTGTCCACCAAACTCAGAAAGCGGATGCCCCATTGCGGAAGCAGGCGGTTGATGTATCGTTCCACCACCTCTAATTCCCTGCTGAAACGGGATTGTGTTTTGCAGAGGATGATGTCAAACCGTTTCTCCTCGGCGGCGTGCAGCATGCGCTTGAAGGCAGGGCGACTGCGGTCTGCGCCGCTGTAGTCATCATCAATGTAGATTTCGTAGATTTCCCAGCCGTGGGAATGGGCATATTCCGTCAGCAGGGCGCGTTGGTTTTGTATGCTGTTGCTGTCGTTTTCGGCGGAGCCCTTGCCCTTGTCCTCCTCCGATAGGCGGCAGTAAATGGCGGCTCTTTCCCTTTTCATGCTATGCGTTTTCCCTCGCGAGGATGGTGCTTGCCTTTTCTGCCTGATTGATGAGAGCTGCCCAGATTCGTGTAACCTCTGCCTGCGTGGTGCGGTCTGTTCCGTTTTTGAAAATACTGCGGCAAGGTGCTTTTTCCATAAAAATCCCCCCTTTTTTAAGTGTATTCCGGCAAAGGGGCGAATATTTCCGCCTCAGTCGCTTTTCCCATTTGGGCGCACCCTTGGTTTTGTCTATTTTCTCCAAAAAGAAAAATTTACCTTATTTTTCCTTGCGGAGAAAAAGCAGATATGATACCATGTGATTATAATCACAAGTGAAATTTTTGCGGATGATATGGGGGCTTTGCCGTAGTCCGCAAAAGCGCATGAAGGAGGGGTAATATGAATTGGAAGAAATGGATAAGCATTGCGGCGGCAGTGTGCCTTGCGGTAACGGCGGTGCCGATGCGTGCCGTGGCGCAGGAGGAGTTCGTGCAGGAAAAAATGCTTGAGGAAATCAAGGAGGAACTGAAAGAGGAACAGCAGGAGGAACTGAAAGAGGAATCGAAAGAAGAAAAAGAGGAAAAAGAAGAAAAAGAGGAACTGAAAGAGGAAAAAGAAGAAAAAGAAAAATTGCAGGAGCAATCTGCCGAGAAAACCGAGCCGCAGGAGGAAAGCAAGAAAGAGCTGCTGAAAGGAATTTCTCTGCTGATGGAAGAGGAAAACAGCACAGCGGTATCCGAAAATGAAACTGCGGATTTTGAAGGGAAAGGCACAGCGGCAAACCCTTATAAGATTCAGAATGTGGAGGATTTGAAGAAGCTGGCGGAAAACGTGAAAAACGGAACGGACTACGAAGGCAAATACTTCCAGCTGACCGTAAACATTGACTTGAAGAATGAAGAATGGACACCCATCGGAACAATAGTTTATACGGGCGAATTTGGGCGTTCAGAAGAAAGATATTTTAAAGGGACTTTTGATGGTGATGGGCATCAGATTGCCAATCTTACAATAACAGGTCGTAATGAGTATGTCGGCTTATTCGGCTATGTGAGAAACGCAACTATCCAGAACTGCAATGTAGCAGGGGAAGTCAGTGGATATAACGCTGTAGGCGGCATTGTGGGTGCTGTAGATGGAAAAACGAATAATATTTTGAATTGCTCCTTCCAAGGCAATGTGACGGGGAATATGTATGTAGGCGGTATTGTGGGGCGAGTGCAAAATCAATGTGAAGTCAGCAGCTGCTATGTAATCGGAACGGTACATGGAGGAAATGATAATGTAGGCGGCATTGCAGGAGCGGGCAGAGGTGCAATTAAAAACTGCTATGCGTTGGCGGATGTTTCTGCCGGAGGAAAGTTTGCAGGCGGCATCACCGGAGATACTTATAATCTAGCCATAGAAAACTGCTATTACAGCGGGGAGGTATCCGCAAGAGGGTCTGCAGGCGGCATTGTCGGTAATGCATGGGGAGGCACGATAAAAAACTGCGTTTCTCTGGCAGAAAGTGTGACAGGCAGTAATGCAAATCGTATTGTAGGGAACATATATAATCTAACATTAACAAATAACTACGCTTGGAGTGACCCGGCTCTTTCTGCTGATGATGATGCAGGATTAAATGGCGCAGACCTTACCTATACAAACAGAACACTTTCTCCGCAGTTCAATGCTATTTTTAAGAATGATTCCGCATGGAAATTCACAAAAGACGGCTTGCCGATATTGAACGGCGTAGGCGGCACGCAGTTTTCGGAACTGCCGAAATGCATGACAGGCGTTGGTTTTGATGGCTTTGGTATAAAAACAAACCCTTATCTCATTGAAGATGCAAAGGATTTGAAGCTGCTGGCGGAAAAGGTAAACAGCGGCGAAACCTACACAAACAAATACTTCAAGCAGACCGCAAACATTGACTTGGAGAACGAACCAAATTGGACCCCCATCGGCGGAACAGTAATTGAACATCCTTCAACATGGGAAATATCTGTTTTTAAGGGGAATTATGACGGAGACGGATACAAGATTACGAATCTTACGACAACAGAAGATAGTAATCATGTCGGTTTATTCGGAAAGGTAGAGGACGCAACCATCCAAAACTGCAATATCACAGGGAACGTCAACGGATATAACTATGTAGGCGGCATTGTGGGGGGTGTAGGTGTAAAAACGAAGATTTTGAATTGCTCCTTCCAAGGCAGTGTAATGGGAGAAAGCGATTGTGTAGGCGGCATTGTCGGGGAAACATCAGCCGAATGCGAAGTCAGCGGCTGCTTTGCAAGAGGAAAGGTAGAAGGCTTGCAAAAAGTAGGCGGCATTGCTGGAAAGGGCGTTGGTACAATCAAAAACTGCTATGCCTTGGCAGATGTAACAGCAAGAGATAGGATTGCAGGCGGCATTGCAGGAGGTACTTATAATCTTACCATAGAAAACTGCTATTACGGCGGCGATGTTTTGGCAAAGAATTATGCAGGCGGCATTGCCGGCGTGATGGATAGTACTTCTGGTTCCTCTACCACAATCAAAAACTGCGTTTCTCTGGCAGAAAGCGTGACAGCAGGCATCAACTCTGTAAACCGCATTGCAGGGGGAGTAAGAGATAACATAAACTTAATAAACAACCACAGCTACAACAGAACCAAGCTTGTGATTGACAGCAAACCAGCCTATCCGACAGGCGGTGCAGGGAACGACGTAATTGGTGCGGATGTTTATATTTCCAATGGCAGAGTTATGAAGGATGTGCAGAAGGGCGAAGTATTTGCTTGGACGGGCTTTGATAAAGCTATTTGGTATATTCCCACAGAAGCAGGTAAGCTGCCTTCTTTGCAAAAGGGTACTTATCCCGACCTGCCCAACCTGCCGAGCGTAGACCTTACCATCGACAAAACACCACAGCACTTCACCACCAGAAATATCGGCAACGGCTTTGTGGTAAAGGTGACTTCTGAGGGAACGCTTAACGAAAGTATTGAATTTACAAAGGAATATCGTCTGCATGATACAACAGACGCATGGAAGAGTGCCGTTCCCAATACCGCAGGGACATACGATGTGAAAATCACCCGTGCGGCAGATGGCGATATCAACCCCTTTGCCTGCGAGATTCCCGAAGGGCTTGTGCTGACGAAAAAGCGCAGCAGCAGTAGCGGCGCAGCAACCCAGACCTATACCGCGCAGTTCGATACAAACGGCGGCAGTGCGGTCGATAAGGTAAAAACGGATAAAAACGGCAAAATCGAAAGACCTGCCGACCCGACAAAAGAGGGCTATATTTTCGTCGGCTGGTATAGCGACAGCAAGCTGACCAAGCCCTTTGATTTCAGCGCAGAGCTGACCGCGAATAGCACGCTTTACGCAAAATGGAAAGAAAATAACGAAATTATCCTCACGATTGGCAGTCGGAAGATTTCTGTTTTCGGCAGAGAAATCAAAAATGACGTTGCCCCGAAAATCGTGAACGATAGAACCATGCTCCCGATTCGTATTGTGGCGGAAAGCCTTGGCGGAACCGTAACATGGAACGGCGAGCTGCAGCGCGTCACCATTCAGAAGGGCGCAGATGTCATTCTCATTACCATTGGCGCAGATACGGCGTATGTCAATGGCACGGCTGTGAAGCTGGATGCCGCGGCATTCGTGGAAAACGGCAGAACCTATCTGCCCCTGCGGTTCATTTCCGAAACCCTTGGCGCACAGGTGGCATGGAATGAAGCCGAAAAAACAGTAACCATTACAAAATAAAATTTTGACAGATACCCTCTTTGCGAAACGGCAGGGAGGGTATTTTGCCTTTCCCCAAAAGCGTATTTCGGCGCGTTTGCCCTTGCGGCGGAGTGAAATAGATGATAAAATGTGATTATAATCACAAGTAAAACGGAAAGAGGGGGACGATTTTGTCACCAAGAGGAAAACAGACGAATGGCTTGCTTACGCAACAGAAAATGCTGCGTGCGGCAGTAGCACTGTTTCTGGAAAGCGGCTACGAAAAAACCACAACGGCAAAAATTGCAAAGGCGGCAGGCATGACACAAAGCTCTTTCTTTCGGGCATTTGCGAGCAAGGAGGCACTGCTGCTGGAGCTGGTGCGGCGGATGTTCGGGGGACAGTTTGCCTTGGCGGAGCAGCATAGCGGCATCGAGGACCCGGTGCTTCTGTATGCGGTGGAAACATCGTTGCAGCTGCATATTGCGGAGCTGACAGAGCCGCTGCGTGAGCTGTATGTGGTGGGGTATTCCCTGCCGACCACCTCGGCGTATATCTATCAGAGCATGGCAGGGCGGCTGCAGTCCATTTTCGGGAAATATATGCCCGATTTGGAATTGAAGGATTTCTACGAAATGGAAATTGCATCGGCAAGCATCATGCGGGGCTTCATGGCAATGCCGTGCGATGTTTATTTTACCATGGAAGCGAAAATTTCTCGCTTTCTGGAATGTTCGCTCAAGCTGTACGATGTGCCGCAGGAGCAGAGAAAGGGCGTAATTGCGGCGGTGATGCAAATGGATTTGCGGCGCATGGCAGAGGAAATTATTCAGAAGACAGTGGCACAGGCGGAGGAAGGCTTTGCGGCACTGCCTGCCCTCAAAAAATAAGAGGAAATGCAAAAGAGGTCTGTATCCTTTGGTACAGACCTCTTTTCGCTTATCGGGATTACATATCCTCCAAGCGTCCGTGCTTTTCATATCTGGAAACACGGCTGATTTTATTTTCCTCATCCACGAAAACAACCTTCGGCGGATTCACAGCCGCCTCCTCAGGTGTCATCTGGCAATAGCACATCAGAATGATTTTATCACCCTTCTGCACACAGCGCGCCGCCGCACCGTTCAGGCAAATCATGCCGCTGCCTGCTTCGCCTGCGATGGTGTAGGTTTCAAAGCGTTCTCCGTTGTTGATATCTACAATCTGCACCTTTTCATATTCCAGAATCCCTGCCGCGGCAAGCAAATCGGAATCAACGGTAATGCTGCCGACATAATCCAATTCTGCCTGCACAACGGTTGCTCTGTGGATTTTTCCTTTTAACATATTCAAATTCATAGCGTTTTCTCCTTACCCTTCGTAAATAAAGTTATCAATCAATCTGGTTTTGCCGATATAAACCGCCATGGCAACCAATACGGGAGGCTGCATTTTGCTGACAGGCTCAACGGAAACGGCATCCACTGCTTTTACATAATCAATGCGTGCCAGAGGCTCTTTTTCAATCAATTCCTTCATAGCTGTTGTGATGGCATCTGCGGATGCTTCGCCATCTGCTGCCAGCTTCTGCCCCAGCTTCACTGCCTGACTCAGCACCAGAGCGGCCTTGCGTTCTTCTGCATTCAGGTATGTATTTCTGGAGCTTTTTGCCAGACCGTCTGCTTCACGCACAATAGGGCAGCCGATGATTTCAATATCAAAATTCAAATCACGCACCATGCGGCGAATAACAGAAAGCTGCTGTGCATCCTTCTGCCCGAAATAAGCACGGTCGGGTGCTACGATGTGGAACAGCTTGGAAACAACGGTGCAAACGCCACGGAAGTGAATGGGTCTGCTCTTGCCGCAAAGCTCGCCTGTCAGTCCGCTCATATCCACGAAGGTACACGCATCCTCTGCGTACATTTCGGAGGGTTCGGGGTTGAACAGAAGTGCTGCGCCTGCGTTTTCGCAAAGTGTGGCATCGCGTTCCAAATCTCTGGGGTAGCTTGCCAGATCCTCTGTAGGCCCGAACTGTGTGGGGTTTACAAAGTCACTGACAACAACTCTGTCATTTTCTTTTACTGCTCTGTCGATTAAGCTCTTGTGTCCTTCATGCAGAAAGCCCATTGTGGGAACTAATCCAACGGAAAGCCCCTCGGCTCTCCATGCCTTCACTGCTGCTCTGACTTCTGAGATAGTTTTTACGATTTTCATGGTTTGCCTCCGTATTAGTACAATTTATTGATAATGTCATCTGCGATTTTAAAGGTATGCTCTGCGGCAGGGAAGGTGCCTTCCTTAACCTCTTTGATATAATCCGTAAAGCCCTGCTTCATCACTTCGCCTGCGTTTGCAAAATGCTTTACAAATTTCGGCTTAAAATCGGAGAAAAGCGCAAGCATATCCTGATAAACCAAAACCTGCCCATCGCAGTCCGCACCTGCGCCAATGCCGATGGTAGGGATGGAAACGCTTTCTGTAATCAGCTTTGCCAGCTTTGCAGGGATACATTCCAGAACGATGGCGAAAGCGCCTGCTGCCTCAACTGCCTTTGCTTCTTCAATCAATCTGCGTGCATCTTCTTCGCTCTTACCCTGCACCTTAAAGCCGCCGAAGGCATTGACAGACTGAGGGGTCAGCCCGATGTGTGCCACAACGGGGATAGATGCCTCTGTGATTGCTTTAATCTGGGGACAAACAGACGCGCCGCCCTCCAGCTTGACAGCCTGACATCTGCCCTCCTTCATCAGTCTGCCTGCATTCACAACGGCATCATAAACGGAGGTCTGGTAGCTCATAAAGGGCATATCGCCGACCACGAGTGCATTTTTTGCACCTCTGGTAACAGCGGCGGTGTGGTGAATCATATCCTCCATGGTAACGGAGATGGTATCCTCATAGCCGAGCATAACCATGCCCAAAGAGTCGCCAACCAAAATGGTATTTACGCCACATTCATCCACCAGCTTTGCTGTGGAATAATCATAAGCGGTCAGCATAGTGATTTTGTCTCCGTCCAATTTTTGCTGCTGCAGGGTAGCTACTGTGTTTTTCATTGTTCCAACTCCTTTTCCAAATGCTTGTAATCCTTATGCGGGTGCTTTTGCTGGGCAATTCTGATAAGCTGTTTGGAAAGGGCAGTGTAGGCTGTCAGAATATCCTGACCTACAGTGCTTTCCGCCGCAAATTTCCGTATCTCCTGCAAATGCTTCGATACGGTTTGGGCATCTCCGCGCTCGATGGGGCCTGTGAGTGCATTTACCGCACCCTTTTCTGCCACGCTCTGCGCATTTCCCAGAAGAAGGGGAGATAAAGCCTCTGCTGCCGCCGCTTCGGAAAAGCCGCATTTGACAAGCAGGGCGGTGCCCATATCTGCCAGTGCGACAATCTGGTTGCTGACCATAACTGCGGCTGCATGGTAGAGGGCTTTGCTGTCGGGAGAAATGGCAACTACGGTGTTTCCCATTTCGCTGAACAGTGCTTTTAGCTCCGCAAGATGTGCGTCACTTCCTTCGATGGTAAAGCACGCCTTCCCCAAATCCAGATAGGAGGTTGCTTTGCTGCTGATTGCATACAGGGGATGAATCGAATACCGATAGGCTCCTCTGTTTTCTGCATCAAAAAAAACGGTCGATGGAATCGAACCGCTGCAATGACATATATTTTTATTTTTGATAGGCAGATTACGCATGTCATCCCATATCTCACCGATTGCGCCATCCGGCACAGTGAGAAAAAGGGTATCACTGTCTTTCGTAATTTCTTCTATACTTGTATAGTATCTGCTCTGTGTAAATTCTGCGGCCTCCTTTGCGGAGGCGGGTGTGCGGCTGTAATAACCGCTGATTTCGATGCCGTGCATCGCAAGATATTTACCCAGTGTGAAGCCGACCTTTCCGGCTCCGATAAAACCTGCTCTCATACCTATCACCTTCCTTCACAAAGAAGTGATAAGACAAGATACATCTGCTGCCATTTGTGCCGTTCCGAGGATACAGCCATCCGGCGAATCAAAAAAATAAAATATATAAAATTTGCAGTATAGCTTCTTTCAGAATGCCATCCGTCAGTTAATATAGCACATTTATCCCGATTTGTATAGAGGAAATTGTGAAAGAGTATCAAAAGCCTTTAAAGCGAAAGGGATTGGCTTTGTTTCCGAAGGAAAAAGGAAAAACGGCTCGTATTCGGAGGGAGGCTTCGGAAGAAAACGAACCGTTTTTTGGAGAATTTTCATTGGAAAGGAAAATAGAATTTCAGCGTTTTTGCGGATAGCACCAAAACAAGCAACGGTAAAAAACCATTCCTTGTTTTGCATGTGAAAAATATGAGATAAGAGTTATTTTTAGGGTACCATTCTGTGTGCTACATTCCCAGAGAAACCAGAGGAATGAAGATAAACAATGTCAGAATGGGAATCAAAATCTGTGTGACAGCAATATCAAAGTACACCTCCTTATGTGTCAGCTTACAGATTCCGAGTAACGTGATTTGTGCGCCCTGATGGGGCAGGGTATCCAGTGTACCCGCTGCGATGGCACCGATACGATGCACTGCTTCCAGACTAACGCCCATGCTCTTATAGGTATCTGTCAATGCCGCGAAGGCAACACCCATACCACCGGAGGCGGAGCCGCAAACGCCTGCGCAGATTGCGATGGTTACTGCAACGAATACCAGAGGGGAGATGGAGAGGTTTTGCAGATGGGTAATCAGATAATGGAACCCGTCTGTCTGCTCTACCACGCCGCCGAAGCCGACAACGATCGCAGTGTTCAGGATGGCAGAGCCGGAGTCTGCCGCACCCTTGTTGAATACCTCAATCCAGCTGTTGATATTTGCAACCTTCTTGAACATCAGCACAACCGCTAAGATAATGCCGACGGTTACGGAGGTTTCCACGGGCAGCTTCAGTGCATTGAAGCACAGGATGATTGCCGCAATGGGAATCAGCGCAATGATGGGGTGGGGCAGGTTATCAGAGGAGCGTTCCTCCAATTCCTCTGCGGAAAGCTGCATTTTCAGGCTTGCGTCCTCAAAGAGCTTGCCCTGCGCCGTAAATTTTCTGGCTCTGCATTCCAGCCAAACGAAAATCATCAGGAACTCTGCGGCGGTGGCAATCAGGGAGGGGAGGAAGGCTGCCGTTGCAGTTGTGCCTAAGCTTTTCATGGCGATGGTGTTCTGAATAGAGGGAGAGCCGGGCGCTGTCATGGACCATGTCCAGCAGCCTGCCGAAATTGCCGCAGGAATCAGGCGGCGTGTCAGATTGGCACGCTTGAACATCTGCAAAGCAATGGGGTAAACCACGAAGAATACAACAAAGCCGCTCACACCGCCGAAGGTCAAAAGACCTGTGATACACATAATCATGGGAGCAACAAAGTGGTTGCCGCAGAAGCATCCCATGGTGCGTGCGATGGATTCCGCCGCCCCTGTGAACTGATAGACTGCACCAAAGAGCGCGCCGACAAAGAAAATCAGAAAATACTTCGTGATATAATCCGATGTGGCAGGCATGAAGTGCTGCAGCAGGGTATCCAGAATGGGCATACCGGAAAGCACGATAACAAAGATGGTAACAACCGGTGCCAGAATCAAGGCACTCATTTGTCGAAATGCCAGCACGCCAAAGAGGATGATGGCGATCAGCAAAATCAATACGCTAAAATTCATATTCCCTTCTCCTTTCCTTTATGAAAGCCGATTAACGGAAATTGGGTTTGCGTTTTTCCAGGAACGCCTGCATCCCAACCTGCTTATCCTCAGTTGCGAAGCAAAGCCCAACCAAGTCCTTCTCTACCTCCAAAGCATTCATCAAATCCATATCTGCGCCCTTGTTGATAGAGAGCTTTGCATACTTGATTGCCATTGGGGACACCTTTAAAATATCATCCATCAGTGCCTTTGCTTCATCCAGCAGAGCCTCTGCGGGAACCACTCTGTTTACCAGACCGTAACGCAGGGCTGTCTGTGCATCAATGTGCTTGCCTGTGTAAATCATTTCCTTTGCCAGGCCTGTACCAATCAGACGAGGCAGTCTCTGCCCTGTTCACTTCTGTAGGGCTGCATCTGCACGATGTCTGCGCCTGCAACAAAGCCTCTGCCTTCGCCTGTGATGATAACGCCGTAGATGTCATTTTCTTTGCTTACATAATCGAATACCATCTGCAGCTCATCCAAGGTCTGATTGTTCAGAGCGTTCAGCGCCTTGGGGCGGTTCATAGTAACGATGAGTACATGGTTTTCCAGATCCAGCTTCAGGTTTTCCAGTGCGTTTGTGTTCAGGTTTTTCATAATAAATTCCTCCTTGATGTCTTGTGTTTTGTTTTGTGTTTTTTATTGGTTTTTGTATAGTTTTTATATTTTTTCACGGAAGGAGACAGCTTTTTTTGTACGCCGCTTGCTGATTTTTGGGTACAAAAAGAACACCTGCTGTTTTCGCATTTTTTCACGAAACACCCGATTTCTTCGGGGGACGGAAATCCGCAAAAACAGCCTGCGGTGTCTCTCCCGTTATAAACGTATGAAGTTATCTTTTTTGCAGCTCATATTTTGAAATCTCCTTTTCCTGCAGCACACGCAGCAGCTTTGCCTGCATCCCTAAGGGCATATCCCCGATTTCATCCAGAAAAAGCGTTCCGCCGCTTGCCAGCTCAAATTTTCCCTTTTTGCCGCCCTTTTTCGCCCCTGTGAAAGCACCCTCTTCGTATCCGAACAGCTCACTTTCCAAAAGCTCATTGGGAATGGCGGCACAGTTAATGCTGACCATCGGCTTTTCCCGCTGCTCTCCGTTGTTGTGGATGGCGTTGGCGAAAACCTCCTTGCCTGTGCCCGTTTCGCCTGTCAGCAGAACGGGGAACATGGTCTTGGCGGCTTTATAGCCTGCCTTTTTGACCTCTGCAAAGCGTGGGCTGTTGCCGACGATTTTATCGAAGGAATATTGCGAGCTGTTTCTGCTGCGGTATTCCTCTCTGTAAAATTCATATTCGGAATATTTCCGCATCAGCTTCTTTGCAGAATCCAGAGTTTGCAGTCGGAATTTTACCTGTGCCACGCCTGCAATGACATTGTGGTTTTCGTCATATACGGCGGAGCGGTTTACCAGAAAGATTCTGTCCGAATCATCGTCCGATTTTTCGCTTAGGCGAAGAATGGCGCCTTCCTCTTGGTAGGCATAATTGACAATGTCAATCATTTTTGTATTGGGGATAATCTCTGCAATACTTCTGCCGATGGCATACTCTCTGGTGGTTTTCAGGTATTGGCAGTATTGCTCGTTTATATCTGTAATCACATCATGGTTATCGACAACGACGAAGCCGTCATCGGTCAGCGTCAGTATCTCGTCAAAGATGTATTTGTATCGTTTGTCTTGATTTATTTCTGTCATGCTCTCTCCTCCTTTCTTTTTATTTTAGCACGCTTTTTTGCGGTTCTATTGAAATTCTCTGTTTGGGGACTGGATTCTTCTTTTAGAGACTTAATTCTCTTTTTAGAGACGGTGTTCTCTGTTTGGAAACAAGACTCTCCGATCGGAAACACATTTCTTCTTTTGGAGACATAGTCTCTAAATAGAGACAAAGTCTTTGCTTGAAAAAACAAATGTCTTTTTCTATAGAAAGAAGCATTTTGCCCCCTTTTCCGTTGCTACGGAGGGTAAATCCGTTTTATTTTTCGGAAAAAATGTTGATTTTCGTCCAAAGCAGGTCTGTGAGAAGTCGCAGTTTTCCTTGATTTCTAAGGCTTTTTTCGGAAAAAGGGAGTTTCCCTTTCCAAAGACTGCCGCCTTTCTTTTTTGCTTTGGGCAGATGGTTTTATTTTTTTCTTTCTGCCCTATATAAGAGCAAGAAGCGTGCCAAAGTTGGAATTTCAGAAAATATTTTTTTGCAAAAGGTCGAAAAGCATTGATTTTTCGGGCTTTTTCTACATTCGGAAAAATTTTCTTGTTTTTTCTAAATAAAAATCAAAAAGAGACATTTGTCTCCAAAAGGAGAATGTTTAGAAAAAATGGAGAGAAAACGGAAGGGGAGAGACAGATTTGTTTCTGAATGGAAAAGAAGAAAAAGATTGTGCTTTCATAAACGCACCCTCTGCTGCCATATCCTCATACAAATCAGTAATAGGGTCTCCCTTGGATTGCAGATACGCAGCAGTGAAGGGAACACCCGCGGCGGAGGAGGGGTATACGCCTAAGCCATGGTTCACATAATAAGGATCTAAGCCGGCGGCAAGAATTTCGTCCTTTGTTAGCCCCTGTGTCAGCTGATGCACGATGGTGCCCATCATCTCCAAATGGGCGAATTCGTTAGGGTGTTATATCTATCATTGATTAGTGATTAGTTTTCGGGTGATATTTTGGGGAAGAGGATGATTTCAAAATTGTCGGCGGGCACATTCTTTTTCCCTTTTATTTTTTTATGATATTCAACGTGATCCAGCACCTCTTTTAAAAGCTTATTCTTTTCTGCAGGGGTAAGCGTTTCATAGGTATCCAGAATATTTTTGATTTTAGGAATCATGGAAACTTGATTTTTTCTTGCTGCTTTCAGCTTGGAAAGCTCTGCCTGCGTTTCTTCGATTGCGGATCTGATTTCTGCCATTTTTTCAGACAGAGTTTTATTTCTGGCGGTGAATACTTCGGGGGTATAAATTCCCGTTTCCAAAAATTCAAAAATCTTTTCAAACTGGGATTGCAGACCTTGCAGCTCCTGCTCCATATCGGCAATGGCGTGTTCCAGTGCCATGATTTTTGTGGAGAATACATCCGCGGAGGATTCCTCTTCCCATGTCGGTTCATGCTGCTTCATCCACAAGGAGAGGGCTTCCAGAATTTTTCCTTCCACCATATAAAGGGGGGAAGAAATCTGCGGACAGAAATGAGTGGTGCAGATAAGGGATGCAGGTTGTCCTGTTTTGAGATAAGGGCGGCGCTGCATGGCATTTCCGCAATAGGAGCAATGGACAAGACCTGCCAAAGGATTTTGCATGATTCCATTTACACCTGTTGGTCTATAATGCTGTTTCATTTTCGCTTGTGCAAGATTCCAGAGTTCTTCTGGGATGATGGGTTCATGCAGACCATCAACGAGCAAATAATTTTCTGCCAGAGGACGCGCTTTTTTGATTTTTCCATTTTCCGTATGTTTTTTTTCGGGGCGGCGATTCCAATGGACTTTCCCGATATATACAGGATTTTGCAGCATACGGGTGACGGATGCGGTTGCCCATGTGCCGCCTTTGCGATTGCGGATGCCCATCTGATCCAGACGCTTAGCAATGGTGGCGCGGCCAATATCGGCAAAGGTACCATCCGGCTGCGGGTCTCCATAGGCATACAATTCATAAGCCAGCCTTACTGCTGCGGCTTCAGCGTCTTCTATTTCCAGAGTGAAGCCTTTTTCCTGCGGCAGCTTTACCCGACGATAGCCGAAGGGGGCAATAGAGCCTGCAAACTTTCCCTCTTTTACGGATGCCTCACGCCCACGCTGCATGCGGCGGAGGATGGTTTTATATTCCCGACGGGACATAAACTGGGAAAATTCAAAATATTCCTCATCAAATTCATCATTTGGGTCATAAGACTTCATGGGCGTGATAATCTTTGTGGAGCTATACTTAAAGGCATTTAAAATAATGCCCTGATCCAGAGTATTGCCACGACCGAGACGCTCCACCTCCATAACAAGAACGCCCTGCCAGATGCCGGCTTCCACATCCTGAAGGAGCTGCTGCATGACGGGGCGGCCGGCGATGGTTTCGCCGGAGAGGATTTCTTTATAGATTTTAGTAATTGGTAATTTTAATTTTTTTGCCAAGGCAAGCAGAGTTTTTTCGTGGCGGGCAAGGGGTTCGCCTTCGCCTGCCAATTCTGCCTCTGCATCTGCTCTTGATTTTCTCAAATAAATGCAATACGGCATAGGTTTACTCCTTTCTCATGATTTTCCCCTTGCCTGCATGATAGCACAGAATGGCAGAGGAGAAAAGCGAACAAGGGGAATTTGCAATAAAAAAAAGCACCCGAAGGGAGTGCTGGGAAGGTATTTTTTGCAGTTACCTTAAAAAGAGGAAGTAGAAAGCGGCAATGCATCCGACAATGGAACACAAAAGAAAAACAGGTTCATAAAAATCATTTGATTCGGTTTGATATTCTTCTGCCGGTTCTCCTGCGGCAGTATCTTCCTCCAGAAGGCTATTAAATTTTTCTTCTATTTCATCGGTTTGGGTATCAGTTTGGGTATCGGTTACGATTGGTTCAGCCGATTCGGCAGGAGCTGCTTCTGCTTCATAGGGGCAGATGCCGTTTGGATGCAGATGTGCCTCATACCCATGATGATAATGATAGGAGCCAAGGCCGCTGACGTTATTATAATCATGATGACCGCCATATTCATCTGTGCGGCCGCCATGGGCAAAGGCAAGCGTGCTGAATGAGAGGGACAAGGCAAGGAACAAAAATAATATACGTTTCATCAGTAATTCTCCTCAATATATTCCTGTACATATTCGTCAAATTCTTCCTCTGATAGTACATTACTGGGATCTATTCGTTCATCGTCTCTCCCAAGATTATAGCCTTCTTCGTAGCCCTCATTATACCCTTCTGCATAGCCTTTATCGTAACCTGCTTCATAATCATGTTCATAGTCATCTTCATAATATTCATCGGATGCACAGCCGAAAAGCAGGAACGGCAGGCACAGCAACAAACAAGTGTATTTTTTCATTTTTATCTCCCCCTATTTCTTCATGAAACGAAACAATATCTTCACGAATCATAACACAGGGGGGCGGAAAGGGGAAGGGGGAATCGCAAAAAGTGGCAAAAATTTTTTGCGTGTTCCCCTTTACAAATGTTTCGGAAAGTTATAACATAGTTTTAACGAACGGATGTTCCTATTTTTGTACGGAAAAGAGAACAGAGGGGATGGGATGTTATGGATTATAGAGAGGAAATAAAAAAACTCATTGATAAGACTCAGAATCAGGAAAAGCTAAAAATTATTTATAGAATCGTAAAAAGATATTTAGGACTAGAGTAAAACACTAGTCCTTTTTTTCTGCCAATTTTAAAGTAATATTTTCAAGTAATTTCCATTCATCTGTAGATAGTTCTGCCAGTGCTTCGATAAGCCGTCTTTTGTATGAAGGTTCTTCTTCATTTAGCATATCTACCATAAAATCTGCAATGGTTTCACTTCTAGTTTTTCTGATGAACATTTCTCCTTCTCCAGTTCGGAGCCATTTTTCATTTGCATTAAATTTTTCGCAGATATCTTCAATCAGTCTATCACTTGGAACATATCCAGAAATTATGATTTTTGAGATATAAGGTTGAGATACAGAGAGCTTTTCAGCAAATTTTGTTTTTGTAATACCTAATTGTTTAATTAAATTTTCTATTCTTTCGCCAAATGCGTCCATTAAATCACCTCCTTTAAAGTCATATTATCATGGGTTGTTATAAAAATCAATAAAAAATATAAATGAGTTATAAAAATGTTGACAAGATAAACTAGTTATGTTATGTTATAAATAAGTTATGGATGGCGGAAAGAGAGGTGAAAATATGAACCAACAGGAAAAGCAGATTATCAAAAACATTGTAGCAGTATTTCCGATGTTAGATGAAAGCAATAAAAAATATTTGCTTGGTTTAAGTGAGGGTATGGTTTTGGTTCGGAAACAGGAAAATGCAAGCTAAAAAGGCAAAGCCGCCAAGCGGCGGCTTTACAGGGTGAAGTATATCACCAGATAGGACAGGATTCTGCTGAGGCAGACAAGAGCGAGCGTAGAGATTAAATAGCCATAGCCGCTAAGCATGCCTGCCTGCAGGAGAACCCGTTCCCGTTTTCCGGGCGTGCAATAGGCAAGGAGACGGAAAACGGAAAACAACGCCCAAACGCCCATGACTGCGACTGCGAGGGCAAAGAGCACCGGACTGATATACAGAGAGACCGCAACAACAACAACCCAAACGAGCTGATAAAGAAAGCAGGCTGAGTTTTTGGTGCAGAGATAGGTCAGCTGATTATCATAATCCGGGGATGGGCGATTCAGACTTGCCCGAAGATGACTGCTTATGAAGGTAGTCAGAACAAAGCCGAGCAGGTTGATAGCAAGAAGTTTCCAAATCAAGAAGAACACCCCCTTTCTATTCGCAAAATGTGACAATTTTATTATAGAGGGGTGGGCTTATTTTGGCAAGGCAGTGGCTTAAAAAGGCAAAGCCGCCAAGCGGCGGGGAAGGGAGGTGGTGCGGATGGAGAAAAAGCAGACCACCATCCGCCTGACGATACGCGCGCCAGAAGATGGACGAGGAAGGGAAGGCAGTGGTGTGAAGATGGATAAACGCTTTGAGCATCCATGGTTTAGCATTTTGGCTGACATCAAAAAGGAAGCGAAAGAAAAAGGGCTGACAGAGGATGATGCAAGAATCATCATACACAAAACAATTTTGACGGTGAAAAAGGAATTAAATGTGAGCGGCAATATGACAGACTTACCAAAGAAGCACATTGCCGCCGCAAAAAGAATTTCTGAAAGGGTTATGGAAGATTATTTAGGCTGAATTTTATGGACTACTCTTTTCAGTAGTTCTACATCCAGACAGAGCTGACAGAGTTTTTTAGGTTTTTCTGAAGCTGTATCAGTTGTCATGACATCAACAAAGACAAAATTATTTTCCTTGCAGTAGGTTTCATCAAACTGCAGGTATCTTCCGGATACTTCGCAAGGGACATAGCCGAAATCATGCAGATTGATTTGTCGTTGTTTATGAGTGATAGGCAGTTTGGTTATTTTGGTCATTGGAAACACCTCCTTTCTTTGCTCCATTATAGGGAATTTTGGGGGCGAAGGCAAGGAGGGAAGGGGAGGAGGTGGTGCGGATGGCGGCGGCCGGAGATTTTGCATTATGGTTCACAGCATCAATACTGGGCGTGCTGCTTGGTGACTACATTTGGTCGCTCTGGGAAAGGAGGAAAAGGAAATGACACAAAGGCAACAGGAAATCTTTTTGCTTGCAGGAATGTATGCAGAAGGGCTGCGCTGGCTGGCGAGAGACGAATACTTTGGCAAATACGCAAACGCTTTGTGCGGCTACAGAGAAAAGCCGCACAAGGAGGGCGATGCACATAACGGGGAAAGGGTAATCTACTGGGCAGAGCCGCGGAGCTTGGACAGCTTCGTAACTAATTTTGACGGATTGGCAGATCATCTTTTTTCCGAAATCAAAGGGACAGATGCAGAGCCGACGAGCATCGGCGAATTATTAGCTGAGAAAATTCTGGAGGAGCTGGGCGGCATTGATGCCGGAGGAAAGCAGATTCAAAATTTTTTCCAGCGGCAGGGTTTTCTTTAATTTACCCCAAAGGGTATCATCCTCCAGCAAAGAGAGAAATTGATAGCCGGCAGGGGTGATGCCATTGATTTTAAAAACGGCAGGGGCTACATGGGGATGTTCCGGGTTTGCTCTGGTGAGCATTCCGGACTGAACCAGACAGGAGACGGCTTGAAAAACATCTATAGCCGAAAAGGATTCGGAGAGGTCACCGGCAATACGCCTTGCGTTGATGCCGAACATTTTTCCGTTACGTTTCGGAACGAGGTTTTTATCAAGGTACTGCATTACAGATTTTTATACAGGATTCATTTAGCATTGGGATTCCCCTTTCGTATTTTTGAGGTTGTGGTGATTTCATTATAGAGGGGTGGGCTTATTTTGGCAAGGCAGGGAAGAAGGTGTGATGATGGAAGTATCAAAATTTGCAGAGGAGGAGCTGCGGCGGACGGAAGCGATTAAAAGAGACAAGACGCTGCAGGCGATGATCCGGACAAGGGACATGCAGATTCAGCGGCTGCGGCGCAAGCTGCTGCGGTGGCGGTGCTTGGGAATGGCACTAATCACTTTGACAGTGATACTGCTAATTTATTTATAAACGATATGAAGAAGCAGGGCGGCGCGAACAGAGACCGATGGATTCCCCCTTAATACATACATTTTCAATAATTTCGCCCTGTTTCTTTATATATACAGAAAAACGGACAAAGAGCGGCGCATAGATTGAAGAAGGAGGTGGAGCGAATGGCACTGGCGATGGAATACACCAGCGGAAATGCAAGGATAAGAATCATGGATGACTTCTGCAGTGCGCCGGATCAGAAGGAGAGAGACGCAAGGATACTGAAACGGGTGGACGCGATTGTTCTGGCTGCCATTCGGGCGAATCCGGAAAAATACTATGCGCTGCTGAAGCAGAAGGAAGAAGCCCGGGAGGAGCTGACAGCAACAAGGAGAAAGAGTTGATTTCAATGACAGGAAAGGAAATGACGGCTTATGCGGCAGGGACAAGATGCCGCCGGAAACCGATGATACCCCAGATAACGAAGGCGGTCGCGGAGGAATTGGGACTTGCTCCGGGCTGCGAGGTTATCTTTCACTACACAGTGATTGGGACGGGGGAAGAAAAATTGCGGAAAATACAGAAAAGGCGGAAGGGAACCGTAACAGACCTTCACGCGCACATTTTCCGCATTACATGGGCAGGGGCAAAGTGGAAGGAATGCTTTGCCTACAGCATGCTGCAAAGGAGAGAAGGAAGCTGGATAGAGATTAAGAGGGGGTGAGATAAGATGTACAGCGATCAGGTATTTTTACTTTTAAGCGCCGCAGCGGTTTTGCTTGAGATGGCGGCGGTATGCTGGGTATGGGAGAGGAAGATGAAGCAGGCGGCGCAGCGGGAGCAGGAGGCGGCGCGGCTTTACAAACTGCGGCGAAGATAAGAAAAAGGAGGAAAGGATTATGGAAAAATTTTTACTGGAGGACTTTGCAGGAGGGGCAGTTGCGGAGAGAATCGGCAGTGCCATTCAGAGGGTCTACGAAAACATTGCGAACCCGAACATGGACGCAGAGAAGGCAAGAAAGCTGACGATTGAGCTGACCTTTAAGCCGGACAAGAACGACAGGACGGATGTGGACGTGACAGCCATCGTTAAGACGAGCTTACAGCCGGAGAAGGCAATCAGCAGCAGAATGATTGTGGAAAGCGACGGCAGGGGCAACGTACAGGGGAACGAATGGCGCAGGGAAGCCATGAAGGGACAGCTGGAGATTGACCGGGAGGATGCGGAGACACAGGAGACAAGCGGCGGCGTGATTGATTTGCAGGCGCAGAAAAGAAAGGTGGAATAAGAAATGATTAAAGCAGCACTGGAATATATTGTGGGGCTGAACAAGCCGGAAACTGTGAGACATGGCGGCGGTGTTTATGCGGACAAGCCTTTGTACCAGATGAAAAAGGCGGATTTTCCCACGCTGAAATTGAACACGTTGGAAAGCATTGTGCGTTATGTACAGAAGATTGGGGACGAGCGGCAGAGTGAGGACTACGAAGCCGTAGAGCCTATCATTATACACATTGAAAGTGCGACCTGCGTGGCACTGAAGGACATTGCGAACGTGGGGGATGGCAAGAGGGACTGCATGGTGCTGGCCACGGCGGAGGTGCCGAAGTTTCAATATGGCGAATTTCACGATGCGGAGAGCTTCAACATTGCTTTGCAGAGCAAATTTCTTGACACGGAGGACAAGGCAACCATTTTGCAGGTGGTCGGCAATCTGAAGGAGGACGCAGTGCGGACGATGACGGACGACGGTGTGAGCCAAGTGACGGCAGTGCGGACAGGGGTTGCAACGGTGGCAGACGTGAAGGTGCCGAACCCTGTTTCTCTGCGCCCGTTCCGCACGTTCATTGAGGTGGATCAGCCGGAGAGCAGATTTATTTTCCGCATGAGAGAGGGCGGCAGATGTGCCATTTTTGAGGCAGACGGTGGCGCATGGAAGCTGGAGGCGAAGAAGAACATCTACAACTATCTGGCGGAGCAGCTGGAAGAAAATATTAACAGCGGCGAAGTGGTTCTGCTTGTTTGAAAAGCGGAGGAGTTGGAAAAATGAACAAAGTGATTTTAATGGGGCGGCTGACGAGAAGCCCGGAGGTGCGATATTCGCAGGGGGCAGAGCCTGTGGCGGTGGCGAGGTACACGCTGGCGGTCAACCGCAGATTCAAGAGAAAGGACGAGCCGGAGGCGGACTTCATTCCATGTGTTGCCTTCGGTAAAATCGGCGAATTTGCGGAGAAATATTTCCGGAAGGGGCAGCTGGTGGGCGTGATTGGGCGTTTACAGGTGCGCAGCTGGGAGGACAAGGAAGGCAAAAAGCACTGGACCACGGAGGTTATCATTGAGGAGCCGCACTTTGCGGAAAGTAAAAACAGCAGCAATGCGGCTGCACCCAAGGAGGGCGGACAGGCTGCGGCGGACGGGTTCTATCCCATTGACGAATCGGTCGAAGATGATGATTTGCCGTTTTGACGGTTGAGGAGGAAAAGGAAATTACAGCATGGCGGAAGCCATGCCTGTAAACAAGCTGCAGATGGGGAATCTGCGGTTTGTTTATGGAAGTTCTGAAGATGGAGAAGTTCCATAGAATTTCTCAGCAGCTGAGACAGAAGGGAGGGGGAGTGTTGCCCAAAAGGAAGATTTATATGGCAGTGACGAAGGATGCGCTTTCCCTGCCGCTGGCGGTGGCGGACAGTGTTGCGGAGCTGGCGGAGTTGCGGGGGGTGAAGAAGGAAACCATACGATCCTTAGTTTCCAGAGGGAGGACGGGGAAGATTAAGCGGCCCGGATACATTGTGGTAGAGGTGGAGGAGGACGCGCCCCGAAAGGAGGACGCGCCCCGGAAAGAGGACGCGCCCCGGAAGGAGGACGCGCCCCGGAAGGAGGATGCGCCACAAGAGAAGGACGCGCCACAGGAGAAGAAGGAGATCCGCCGGAGCAGGCAGAGCGGAGAATTTGACGGGGAGATATTCCGGGAGAGAATCCGACTACTGCGGAAGGAAAGCGGCATGACAAAAAAGGATTTCGCCGCTTTTACCGGGATCGCATATATCACGCTATACAACTACGAGAGGAAGGACATAGTGCCGGGGGCGGACATGCTATTTCGGATTGCCGCCGGAACGGGTTGCTCGGTTGACTGGCTGATCGGGCTGAAGGAGGAAGAAGAAAAATGAAACTGATTGATTTATTGGTAGCAACCATTGTTTCGGATTACAACTGCCCGAAATGCAAGATACAGATTTATGAGCCATCCGGGGCGACCGGGGCGTTTTCTGCAACATCGGCACTTCTCACGCCATTTCATGACATGGAGATTAACGGAATTGTGGCGGTTTCGGCGAATCTGATAGGGGTTTATTTTTACGAGGAGGATTTTGCGAAAATCAAGGGATACTATCCCGTGCCTTGCAGGGTTGGCGACAAGGTATATGAAATTTTAAAGGAAACAGTGCCGAACGAGTATTTCTACATTGCGGAACACACAGTAGAGGACGTTTCCACGCGAGCCGTGAAATATGCGGATTTTTGGACGGATTTTGGCGAACCAAATCTATTTTTTACACGGGAAGAAGCGGAGGCGGAACTGGAGAGAAGGAAGGAGAGACAAAAAAATGAATGAAATCACTGTTTGGTTACCCTTTGTTGGGAATTTGCGGCTGGATGAGCCGCCGGAAAACTTAGAATTTTATGTGATGAAAAGCTTTCACGATTTTACGGAAGGAACAGCAAAGGTGTACGAATTCGAGGACAAGCTGCACTATTTAGACAATCTGCGGAAAAGTCTGCACGCAGGGAGCACTGACGAGCATGTCAGAAGGCTTGTATGCAAGCGTGTGGAGCACAGAATGGAAGAAGAAGGCGATTTCCCGGACAGAGAGGACTTTCTATGCATTGAATTTATGGAGCACTGTTTCGATGAAGGGTTCATGCCGTTTCACGACACCTATTATTTTGGAAGCAAAAGCGGAAACGAGGAGTGTCTGCAGTCAATTTTACGGATTATCCGCACGGTTGTGAATTATTCCAAAGAGGAATATGAAAAGCTGTTGGAGGGGGAGGAATGAGCATGGATGCGGTAAGGTATTTGAAAGAAAGAGAGCGGAGGTGTGATTCTTTCGATGACCACTGTGCCGGATGTGAAATTAAAAGTGCAAAGAATGGAATGACTTGTGGTGCATACATAAAAAAATATCCGGAACAGGCGGTTGCCATTGTGGAGAAATGGTCGGCGGAACATCCGCAGGAAACAAGATTTACATATTTTTTGAAGTGTTTTCCAAATGCAATATTGCTTGAAGATGGCGTACCGCTGCGAGTTTGTCCCCATTTTTTAGGAATCTGCAAAGACAAGTGCAGTTCAATGAGAAATTGCAAAGAGTGCTGGAATAGACCGTTGGAGGGAGAATAGAGGGAGGAATACACCATGGAGGAAAAAAGAGAAAAATCCAATATGGAGCTGTGGGCGGAGGAGGAAATCAGAATTGCTTGCGAGAGAGAGCGTGGCGGCACTTCGGAGGACAAGTGGGATTATGGTGTGGCCTGCTATGAAAGTGCGCTAAAGGCGTTCAGATCCTTGGCGGAGGATGGACATAGCGGGATGAGCATTGGCATTACACTTAACATTCTCAACAGTTTGGTGAAGGGACAGCCCTTAACACCGATTGAGGATACAGATGATGTTTGGAATGAATGCGGACGATATCCTTACGAAAAAGATTATATTACATACCAATGTAAACGAATGAGTTCCTTATTCAAGGATGTGTATGCGGATGGACACATTGAATATAGTGATGTCAATCGTTTCAGCTGTAGGACATTAGACAGTTCTGCTTGGTGGCATAATGGTTATGTATCAAAAATTGCCAGTGAGTATTTCCCCGTCACAATGCCGTACATTCCTCGCACCTATACTGTGGTTTGTGAGGAATTTCTGTCAAACAGAAAAAATGGCGATTTTGACACAATCGGGATTTTGTATATTCTTGACAGTGCCGGTGATAGAAAGGAGGTCAACCGATATTTTGCAGAAGCAGAAGAGGGGTGGCGTGAAATCTACCGGGTGGAATATGAGCAGCGCAGACAAATGGACGCAGACAGAAGGGCTGCTGAGAAGGAGGAATGAGCATGGATGCAGTGAAATTTCTGAAGGAAAAAAAGAGGATGTGCATTTCTTCCGGAGACGATTCCTGCCACGGATGTCCTATTTATGCGGAGTGTGGTATATTGACGTGCGCGCAATTTCAGGACACATTACCCAATCGGACGGTTGAAATTGTGGAGAAATGGGCGAAGGAGCACCCAAGGGAAACAAGGAAGGATGATTTTTTTGAAAAATTCCCTTATGCGAAAAAATTAAGTGATGGCATTCCCGAAGTGTGTGCTGCCAAAGTGGGATACTTGCGTGAATGTCCACATCCGAATGTTGAGGATTACTGCAAAGAATGCTGGAATACGCCGTTGGAGGAAGTGTGATGGATTTCAATGGATTTGATAAGGGTGTAATCGGAAAAGGGATGCCTGCCGACAGCACGTTAAAAAGAATGAGAGAGGCAGAACGAATGGATCGTGCATTGGCAGAATTATGCACAAGGGCGATAGACAACGGCAAGCGCAACGATTGCTTGCGCCCTCGCCTATGGCATAACGCTATAACAACAAAACCGCCAAGCGAAGTTGATGTTTTTGTGTGCTTCAGCGGTGTGGATAAAAATGGCGCAAGCGACAATTACTATATTAACTGCGCCGCTGTGGGAAGATATCTGGGGACGGATGACGAATGGGAGATTGACGGTGTATCTGCGGCGGCGAAATTTGCGGTGCATGGATGGAAAGAGATTGAACAAATGCACACCGAAGAGGAATAAGCCAAGAAGGAAAGAGGAGAAGAAGAAAATGAGAATTTTGCAATGCAAACTGACAACGATTGAGGCAATGCTGGGGACGGCGAGCAACAACAAGGAGCTGCACAGCGAATTTATTGCGAGCCATGCGCCCGATGCGCCGAGCAGGGAGGAAGAGATTGAAGCGGTAGGCGTAGAGGAAGTGATTGAAAAAGGGATGACTGTATTCTCGAGAAACGAGGACGGGCGGCCCATCCTTTGGGACTACCAGATTAAGGGCTTCTTCAAGGATGCCTGCGGCGTGCTGCGGAAGGTGAAGGGCACGAAGAGCAGCAAGATTAAGGCTTACAAGAAGGAAATTGACGGGCTTATTTTTGTGCAGGAGCGGCAGATTCCGGTGCAGACGGCGGAGGAAATGGGGAGCTGCCAGAGACCCTTGCGGGCGCAGACGGCGCAGGGCGAGAGAAACAGCCTTGCGAGCAGCGAGGAGATTGCGGCGGGAGCTGTGCTGGAGTTTTCCGTGCTTGTGATGGCGGACGAATTGGTGCCGGCGGTGAAGGAGTGGCTGAGCTACGGGAAGCTGCGGGGGCTTGGACAATGGAGAAACAGCGGCAAGGGCAGATTCCTTTGTGAGATTCTGGAGGAACGGGCGGCGGACATTGCGGACATTTTAGAATAAGCGCAAGGGCATTGCTTTGGAGGGCGCAGCAGAGCGAAGGCATAGCCAAGAAGCGAAGGGCAAGGCAAGGGCATAGCACGGCAGGGCAACGGACAGCAAAGCAAGGGCATAGCTGAGCATGGAGTGGCGAGGGCAAGGCCAGGCACCGAAGCGCAAAGATCTGCGTCGCAAAGCAAAGGCATAGCAAAGATCCGCTTGGCGTGACAAGGCACAGCAAGGGCATAGCATGGCAGGGCGACGGACAGCAACGCAAAGGCATAGATAAGCTTTGCATGGCAAGGGCAATGAGGCGCATGGGAATGAAAAGAGATGCAGAGGAAAAGCAAGGAAAGCAGTGCATTGCAGAGCAGAGCGAAGGCATAGCCAAGAAGCGAAGGGCAAGGCAAGGGCAGAGCATAGAGAAACTATGCTTCGCAAGGGCAGAGGATTTTTCATACAAAGGAGCAGGAGAGAGGGCGGAGCAATGGGGAAAGAAGAAATCTGCAACATGGACTGCCTGCACTGCGTGCATCCGGATTGCATCAACGAGCGGCCGATGACGCGGCAGGCAAGATATTACTGGCGGCACAGGGACAGGCTTTTGGCTGAGAAGCGAGAGAAATACAGGAGGAAAAAGAATGAACTTGAAGGACTACCAGAGAGGAAGGAATGACGGGCTTGCATTGGCGTTAAAAATTGTGCAAGAAGGCGGCAGGGAGGCTCTGGAAGCGGAAATTAAAAACAGAGGTGTGACAGGAGGGGAACTTATCATGAATTATAATGAGAGCAAGGAGACAGTGCTGCAGCTGCTGCCTGCGGAAGAGGTGATTTTGCAGTTTGCTGAGGAGTGTGTGGAGCTATCCAGAGAGATTCTGGTGTTTGACGTGGAAGCAGACGGAAGGCTGCTGTCGAATGGTACGGAATATAAAATGCTATCCAAGGTGAGGGAAGAGGCTGCGGATGTGGAGCTGGTGGCGGATGTGCTGCTGGACAAGATATATGCCGCGTATGACAGGCGGATTCTGGGTAGCATGGTGGGATCCATACTGATTGTAGTGAAAGGGTTAGGGCTGATTCATATCAGGAAGGTCTTGCATGAGGTATGCCATGATCTGGCGAAGGCGGCGCTCAAGCTGCGGCGCGCCAGAAGCGGGGAGAACTCCACGCCGATTACCGAGGAAGAGGCAAAGGAAATGCTTCTTTGTCATATCTCCATGATAATGGCTTTGGATACCATTTTATTCAAAAATGAGGAACGGGAGCAGATGGAAAAAATAAAGGAAATGAAGATGGAACGATGGGCGGAACGGCTGAGAGGAGAGACGGCGGATGGCAACGGCATACAGTAAGATTCAGCGGAACTTTTGGGAAACGGACGAGGCGCGGGAGATGACACCGGAGGAGAAATACTTCTGGATGTACTTACAGACCAACGCGAACGTAAACACACTGGGTTGCTATGCCTTCCGGATGCGGAAGGCGATGGACGAGACAGGATACAACCGGGAGACGCTTGAGAAGCTTTTGCAGCGGATGGAGCAGGTGCTGCGGATTCTTTATGACGAGGGGACAAAAGAGGTTTTTTTGCTGCACTGGGCAGAAGGAAACTGGAACAAAAAGACGGCAACCCTACGCGCGCTTGCGGCAGATTTGAAGGAAATTCAGTCAAAAACGCTGAAAGAAACGGTAAAAACGCTTTTATTAAAAAACGGCATTTTTACCGAGGAGGAGGTGGAAAAGGCTGAAAAAACAGCACCTTCCGCGCAGGAGAGGAACGAAAAGGAACAACGGGGGACAACGGGGAACAAACGGAGCGGAGAGGGAGAAGGAGAAGGAGAGGGAGAAGGAGAAAAGATATATACGAGCAAATCTGCCGAATTTTTTCTTTTCTGGAAGGAATACCCGAACAAGAAGAACAAGCAGACCGCCATGGCGCGATGGGACAGGATGCGCGTGACGGCAGAGCTTTATAAAAAAATCATGGAGGGGCTGAAAAGAGCGCAGCGCAGCAGAGAATGGGCGGAGCAGGACGGAAGATACATTCCCCACCCGGCAAGCTGGCTGCACGCAGGGGGCTGGGAAAACGAATACCGCCCGCTTTCGCCGGAGAAGCCAACGCCGCCGCCCGGAGCATCCTGCAACGATGCCCTTGCAAGCCGCAGGGGACTGGTCGGCGGCTAAGGGGAAGGAGCGTGAAGCAGGATGGACGCACTGAAGGATTTACACAGCGAGGAGACGGAGCGCGCGGCACTGGGGTGCATGCTTCTGGACAGGGGCGCGGCGGCACTGGGGAAAACGATGCTTCTGGCGGAGGACTTTTACACGCCGATGTATCGAACGATTTTCGAGGCGATGCAGGGAGTAGAGGAGATCGACGCGGTGACGGTGATGAACGAGCTGGCGCGCAGGGGCGAGGCGGAGAGGATCGGGCTTGACCGGATTGCGGGGATTGCATTAGGGATATCCACGAGCGTTTACCTGCACAGCTACATAGACGACCTAAAGCGGCTTGCCTACCTGAGGCGAGTGGTGCGGACGGCGCAGGAGATGGCGCAGGCGGCATACCGACAGGACATCGGCGGGATTGACCGGAGCATGGCAGCCATGCGCGGGGACGGCTGGGGCAGCGCGGAGATTGTGACGCTGGCGGATGCCACGGAAAAGCACATTCGCGAGATTGCGGCGTTACGGGAAAGCGGCAAGAAAATCGTCGGCTTGCCGACGGGCTTCACTGACCTTGACCTGATGCTTGGGGGGCTGCGGAACGGGGATTTCTGCATTCTGGCGGCAAGACCGAGCATGGGCAAGAGCGCGCTTGCCTTGGACATTGCGAAGCACGCGCAGAAAAGCCTGACGGAGCAGGCGGACAGGGTGGTTTTTTTCTCACTGGAGATGCCGGACAAGAGCCTCGGAAACCGAGGCTACACATCGGAATTTCTGATTGACAATGACCGCTTTGCGGTGGGGGCGAACGATGCGGCATGGCAGGAGACGCTGCGCGGCGTGGAGGAAAACCGCGCGGACTACGAAAGCGGCGCAGGGCGGATGATCATCCGAGACGAGACGGGGCAGACGGTGGAAAAAATGAGCGCATTTCTGCACGGCTTACAGGGGCAGGGGATACGCCCCCGGCTGATTGTGGTTGACTATTTGCAGCTCATCGTGAGCAAGGGGCAGGACAGGGTGCGCGAAGTTGGCGCAATCAGCAGAGGGCTAAAGCAAATGGCGCGAGACTGGGACTGTCCGGTTTTGGCACTTTCCCAGCTGAGCCGAGGACCTGAGACGCGCGCCGACCACAGACCGATTCTTTCGGATTTGCGGGACAGCGGCGACATTGAGCAGGACGCGGATGTGATTCTTTTCCTCTACCGTGACGAGTATTACTACCCGGACACGGAGAAGAAGAACACGGCGGAGCTGAACATTGCGAAGCAGCGAAACGGCCCGACCGGCACGATTGCGCTGACATGGATGCCGAGAAGCACGACCTTCCGCAGCGCGGCAGGCTTCCGGGAGACGAAGGAAGCACCGCCAAAGGAATGGGTGCAGGAACATCTTTGATTTCAAGGCGGACGAGGTGATAACATGAAAAACGAGAAGCAGGAAAGCCCGGCGGCAGAAATTCTCTGGCTGCGAGGGCTTCGCGCCTTTGTGGCGGAAAACAGTACAGAGCGGCTTTTGGTGGAGGCGGATGCCCTAGATGCGGCACGCGCGGAGACGGAGGCGGACAAGCAGGCGCTTTTCCTGCGGACGCTTACGCTGATAGAGAGAGGGGAGAAGGCGGACTTTTACAGCCGAGTGCTGCAATATGCGGAGCTGAGAGAAAGAGGGGAGAAGGGCGGCGCGGAGCAGGCAATCCGCAGGCATTGGGGGGAGCTGCAGCAGATGGAGAGAGGGATAAAGCGAAGATATGAAAAGCTGAGGGAGGGGTGCAGGTGACAACAAAGAAAGAGATGGCGCGGCTGATAGAGCAGATGGCGGACACACCGGAGGCAACGCAATGGCTGCGGGAGAGAAACGAGGCAATGCGCAGGAGCCTGCGGGACATTTCGCTTTCTGCGGTGCAATATGACGCAGCGGGGGGCAGGAGCGGTCACGGAGACAGCACAGCCGAAAAGGTTTTGAAGCGAGCGGAGACAGAGGAGCGGATCCGCACCAACGAAAGAGCGATTCGAGACAGGCTGCGGCTGCACTCTGACCTCAGCCTTGTGATGGCGGAGGCGCTGACGACGGAGGAGCGGACAATCATCTGGGGGAAGCATGCGGAGCATCTGGCATGGGAGCGGGTGGCGAGGAAGGCGAGACTTTCCAGAACTGCCTGCTTTCGGAAGGAGGCGGAGGGGATGGAGAAGCTTTGCAGGGCTTGGGATGAAAGGAAGGAAAAAGAAAAAAGCAAGGACACCTGAGGTGTCCTTGCTTTTTTGGTGAGACATTTTTTTATTGAGGCGGATTTTTATTTTATGGTAAAATGAAACAATAAACGGAGTTATATTATGGAGGTGAAGAATATGCAAGAAAGATGCGACATGAAAGAGATACAGAAGATGCTAGGTTCTTTCAGTTGTCCGGAGTTAGCGGAATTGAGTGCGCTAGCAACAAAATATAAAATGAATTTTGCCGATTTGGGAATAAAAAGAGATTTGATTGATCCGAAATTAAAGGATAACCTAGAGGAAATATCAAAAGTAATGCGTTTATGGAGAGAAAATATAGATTTTCAATCATTGGAAAAGACAATAGAGACATTCAAGACAAATAATTTTTTTGAAAGTCCTGAATATAGTGCTTTGATTAAGAAAATGGAGGAAATTGCAAAACCGGGTGCAGCTTTGCAAAAATACTGGAAGGGTGCACTGGATACGATACAAGAAGTGGCTCTCCATAATCCGAATGCGGTGGCAGATTATCTCGAATCAGTAGGGAAAGAGTTTGATTGTTCTGTCATTCAAGAAGAAATATCTTTCAGCGAAGAAGAGATAGAGCATATTTCTTCGGAGGAATTTGCAGAGATTTTTAAGGAACAGCTTGAAAATCTGGAAGGATTTCAGGAACGGGTTGCGAATTGGACAGAAGAAAAGAAAAAAGAATACTATATTTTATGGAAAGTATTTAGTATTGTGTTTCATATTATATATGGTGTAGCACTGCTTCCTTGGTTGCAAAGTCTTGTAAATCCAAGGTGAAGTTAGGAAGAAAATGAAAAAGGCAAGGACTGAGGTGTCCTTGTCTTTTTTGTTGAGACAGTCTATTGATATTATCACTAAAATTAGTGACGGCGGTTTGTGCATATTGTCACTTGAAATAGTGATATGCTTTTGTTATGATAAGAATACGAAAGGAGGAGGTGCATAAAATGGGTATCAGCTATGACAAAATGCTGAAGCTATTCCAAGAAAGGGGTATCACAAGCTACACGATGAGGAAAGAAAAAATCATCGGGCAGGCAACTTGGAAGAAGATTCAGGAGGGCGGAAACATTGACACAAAGAGTCTGGGTGCCTTATGTGGGTTTCTGGACTGCCAGCCGGGGGATTTACTGGAATATGTGAAGGATTGAAAGGAAGTGGATGGAATGAGTGAAAGAGAAATGGCGGCAAGCTTACTGGAAAGAGTACCGGATTACAAGATGGGCTATGTATTGGCATATTTACAGGGGATAACAGCGGACGAGGCTGCGGATGATGCTTTTTGCGAAAGGATGTACGAAAGCTATCGGAATGACCCAGATCCGGAGAAAGACGTTACCTATTCTTTAGAGGAGTGCAAAAAGGAATGGGGGCTTGATTGATGTACAGAATCATCATCAAAAAGAGGGCGAAGAAATTCATTGACAAGCTGCCCAAGCAGGAGAAACTCCGCCTTGTAACAGCCATTGAAGAATTACCGAACGGCAGCGACATCAAGAAAATGAAAGGGCATGACGACCTGATGCGGCTGCGGGTGGGTGATTATCGTGTGGTTTATACGGTAGACAACGGAGAATTGATTGTACTGGTAATTGATGCAGGGAACAGAGGAGAAATTTACAACAGATATTGAACGGAAAGCGCTGCGAAAATGCAGCGTTTTTTTATTTTCTGCGAAAAAAATGTACGGTTTTGAACGATTTGGGACGATTTGGGACGATTTTGTACGATTTGGAACGATTTGGTACGATTGATATGATAGAATGATAGTAGGGAGCGGTAGCGGTTGAGCTGTTACGGCTCTCTTTTTTTCCTCCTGGGGCGGCTGCCGATTTCGGCGGCTGCCTTCCCTGCATAAAGAGGGGGAGGGGCTGCATAAAATGCGCCGGAAGGGGCTTTTTCGGCGTTTATTTAACTCTTTGGGGAAGTGTTAAGCAGAGGCGGCGGAAAACGGGTTTCTTCCTAATAAGGGGGAGAAAAAGAAATATTTAACACAATGTTATGTTATGTTAAATAAAAAAAGAGCGAGGAAAGCGGCGAAAAACATTGAGATTTCGGGCTTTCTTGGCTCTTTTGCATTTATGCGGCGATATGCGCGCGGAAATTTATGCAAAAAAAAATCGGCACCGAAAATGGCAAAGTGCCGAAAAAAAGGGGGGGTGAAAAGGTGGCGAGCAGCAACGAAAAAAAGATATACGAAAACATGGAAAGCCTTGAAGAATGGGCGTTTGCGGGGCTTTCACAAAAGGAAATGGCGGAAATGCTAGGGATGGCATATTCTACTTTTAGGAAACTCAAGGGAGAAATTCCGGCACTTTCGGCACTCTTGAAAAAAAGTGCCGATTTTTTAAAAGCGGAGCAGAAAAAGGAAGTTGAGAAGGTGGAGGTTTCGCTTTTGAACCGATGCCTGGGCTACAACGCGGACATCAAGAAGCACATGAAGGTGAAGAAGCCGATGCAGGGGGCAGACGGCAAGGTTTTGACGGACGCGAACGGGAAGGTCATCACGGAGGAGGTGCTGGAGGAAGTGACGGAGCAGCAGCACGTTCCTGCGGACGTAGGGGCAATCAAATTTTACCTTCTGAACAAGGCAAAGGACAAATGGAAGGAGAACCCCGACAGGCTGGAACTGGAGAAGAAACGCGTTGCGAACGACACGAAGCGGACGAAGCTGGCGGAGCAGGCGGCGAGCGGCGGCGGCGTGAGCGGAAAGACGATAGAGGAAATCTTAGAGGAAGCGGAAAGCGGTGGAGCAGATGCCGAGGTATGACGTTTTACGAGATGCGAAGAAATACATTGAAGCCTTTCTTTGCATCAAGACAAAGGAAAGCGAGATTGTGCCCTTCCGGCTGAACTCTGCGCAGAAGCGATTATATGAGTGCATCAAGGAGCAGCAGGCGGCCGGCAAGCCGATCCGCATTATCATTTTGAAAAGTAGGCAGATGGGCTTTTCTACGCTGACGGAGGCGTTGATTTATTACAAAACGGCGACCAGAAGCAACGTGAACAGCTTTATCATCACGCACAAGGACGATGCGACAACGAACCTTTTCAACATGAGCAAGCTATTTCAGGAAAGAAACCCGGCAAAGCCGCTTTTAAAGAACAGCAACGCGAAGGAGCTAATCTTTGAGAACCCCACGAAGAACCGGAGGGAGAAGGAACGGCTGCCGGGGCTGAAAAGCAAGATAAAATGTGCAACGGCAGGGGGGAAGGGTGTTGGGCGAAGCGATACCTTAACGAACGTGCATGCCTCGGAGCTGGCGTTCTGGCCGGGGGAGATTGCGGAGACCTACACTGGGCTAATGCAGGCGGTGCCGGCAACAAAGGACAGCATGGTAATCATAGAAAGCACGGCGAAGGGGTTCAACTTCTTCAAGGAGATGTGGGACGATGCGGTTGCTGGGCGAAATGACTATGTACCCTTCTTTGCGGCATGGTTTGAAATGGACGAATACCGCAGGGAATGGCACGGGGAGCAGCTGACGGAGGAGGAAGAAGAACTCAAGACCGCTTTTGGCTTGGACAACGAGCAAATCATGTGGCGCAGGTGGTGCATCCGGAACAACTGCAACAACGACATAGACTTATTTCATCAGGAATACCCGGCAACACCGGAGGAGGCATTTATTGCAACGGGTGCGGGGGTATTTGACAACAAGGCAATTATCATACGGCTGCGGACGATGGAGGAGACACCCAGAAGGGGACGCTTCACCTACACAGAGGCACAGGAGAGGCTTGACCGTATTCTTTTAAAGGAGCGGCACTTTACCGAGGACGAAAAGGGGGAGATTCTTCTTTTCAAGGAGCCGGAGCAGGGCAGACCCTACACGCTGGGCGGAGACACGGCAGGAGAGGGGAGCGATTCCTTCACGGTGCAAGTAATTGACAACATTACAGGGGAGCAGATGGCGCGGCTGAAATGGCAACGCTGCGACGAGGACACCTATGCAAAGCAGGTCTACTGCCTTGGCAGATACTACAATGACGCACTGGCGGCGGTGGAAACGAACTTTTCCACGCACCCACAGAAGGTATTGGAATACTTACACTACCCGAAGCTTTATGTAAGGGAGATTTATGACAACTACGAGGGCAGGCTTCGGAAAAGCTTTGGATTTCAGACGAACGGGCTGACGCGCCCTGTACTGGTGGCAACGATGCAAGAGTTCATGCGGAGCAACCTACACCTAGTACATGACAGGGACACCCTGCAAGAAATGCTTTGCTTCATCCGCAACGAAAAGGGGAGAGCGGAGGCGGAGCAGGGCGAGCATGACGACCTTGTGATGGCTTACGGGATTGCATTGATGGCGAGAGCGAGCGGACAGCAGCGGATGGATGTGCCGGAAGAAAAGAGGGAGAAGAAAGCGAAATGGACGGCGGACATGTGGGAGGACTACAGAAACGCCGGAGCGAAGGAGAAGGAATACCTGAAAGAGAAATGGGGCGTACCATGGTAGCGGTTGAGGCGAAAAGGGGGTGATGGATTGAAATATGTGATGCCCATTGAGGACAGAAGGATGGTGGGCGTGATTGGGGACTATCTCAGGGAGCGGAACGAGAGAGACTATGTGCTTTTTATGACGGGAGTCTACCTTGGGCGCAGAATCAGTGACATTTTGCAATACAGGGTACGAGATCTGAGAGGAAAAGACCGCATTGCCATTGCGGAGCAGAAAACAGGGGAGACAATCCTATTACCCATCAACCCACACTTGCAAAAAATATACAGGGATTTTTTCAAGGGAAAGAAGGACTATGAATTTGCGTTCCGCAACAGCAGGAGCAAGCAGAACACGCCGATTTCCAGAATACGGGTATGGCAAATTCTGAATGAGGCGGCGGACGCGGTAGGCTACAAGGAAAGCCTAAGCTGCCACACGCTTAGAAAGACATTCGCCTACTGGCTTTACATGGACACAGGCGGAGACATTGTGATGGTGCAGGAGGTGCTGGGACACAGCGACCCGAGCATTACGAGAAGATACATCGGGATTGACCAGCAGAAGAAGGAGAAGGCAATCAACGGACTTAGATTTTAAGAAAAGAAGCGGAAAGGAGGGAACAGCTTGGACGGGAAGAAAAAAGCGCAGGGAAAGCTGCCGCTGTGGCAGGAGAGACTACGCAGAAACAGCGCAGCGATGCGAGAGGAATTTGAGCAGATGGACAAGAGAACCGCCCTTTACAACGGGACGCGAGAGATTGACAAGGTGCCAAACGCGAAAAGCCAAGGCACAGCACAGGCGAGCGGCGTGCGAAACATTGTGGCGGAGCTGATGGAGGCACAGGTGGACAGCAGCTTTCCCATGCCGAAGGTGACGGCAAGAAGGCAGGAGCATGAGGAGCTGGCGAAAACGCTGGAGGACTTCCTGCGGAATGAGACAGACCGCCTGCCCTTTGAGATGCTGAACGACATGGACGAGCGCATTACACCCATACAAGGAGGCGACATTTTCCTTGTGGAATGGGACAGTAACAGACACACCCACGAGACGAGAGGGGAGCTTTGCGTGAGCCTGCTGCACCCGAGGCAAGTGATTTTTCAGGACGGGGTAAACGAAATCAACGACATGGACTTTATCATTGTGCAGATGGGAATGTCGAAGAAGCATGTAAAGGAAAAATACGGCGTAAGCGTGGATGACGAGACGGAGAGCGACCCCCAGAGCAGAGGCGGCAGAAACACGGCTGAGGACGTTGTGACCGTCAATTTCGGGTATTTTAGAAACGAAAAGGGCGGCATCGGGCGATATACATGGGTGAATGACATGGAGCTGGAGGACTTGGAGGACTACCAAGCAAGGAAGATGAAACGCTGCACGAAATGCGGAGCGGAAATGACAGGCTTGGAGAAGTGCCGACACTGCGGCAGCACGCAGGCGGAGGAATACGACAGCGACGAGATGGAGCTTTTCGAGGACATTGAGACAAGGAACGGCGTGATTCCCATGATGACTGAGGCAGAGACTTTTCCGGAAGGGGTGGACGCGCTGATGATGGACGAATTCGGGAACGCTTACGAGGCTGAGCCGATGACGGTTGAGGTGCCGACAAGGATTCCGAGATATAAGCCCGACATTTACCCTATTGTGGTACGCAAGAATGTGAGCAGCTGGGGGAAGGCACTGGGCGACAGCGACATTGACAAGATTATGGACCAGCAGAACATGATTAAGAAATGCGACAGCAGGATTCAGGAGAAGCTGGACAAGGGCGGCAGTATTTTCACCCGAAGCGAAAAGACAGAGGTTTCCAAGACGGACGAGCAACTGAGAGAGGTTATCTTTCATGGGGCGGACGAGGCGAACCTTTTCGGGGTACATAATTTACAGGTGGACACGAGCCAAGACCAAGCCGTTGCAGAAGCGAACTACGAGCAGGCGCGGCGCATTTTAGGGGTTACGGACAGCTTTCAGGGCAGACCCGACCGCACGGCAACCAGCGGCACGGCAAAGCAGATTGCGGTGGCGCAGAGTGCCGGCAGACTGGAAAGCAAGCGCATTATGAAAAACGCAATGTATGCAGACCTATATGCTGTGATGTTTCGCTTTCTTTTGGCTTACAGCGACGAGCCGAGGAGCGTGCGGCACAACAACATTGACGGCAGCACGACCTACAGCGAGTTCAACAAATACGACTATCTGGCGCAGGATGCGGCAGGGGAATGGTACTGGCTGGACGATTTCCTATTCAGCGTAGACAACACCTCAAGCCTTGCAGGGAACAGAGAATCTATGTGGCAGGAGATCCGCATGAATTTGCAGACGGGGGCATTTGGCGACCCGGCAGACCCTGAGACGCTGATTATGTTCTGGGAGATGATGGCAGGGCAGCACTACCCCGGCGCGGCAGAGATTCGGGAGAGACTGGAGAAAAAGAGACAGGAGCAGCTGGCGCAGATGCAGATGCAGCAGATGCAGCAGACGCTTCCACCGGAGACACAAACACAGATGCCGCAGGGGGCAGAGTCTATGGGCGTGCCGGACATGGCGGTGGAGGATGCAAGCGGCAGTGCCATGAACATGATGTGGTAGCGGTTGAGCCGTCCGGTTATGAGGAACGAACGTATAGCGAACGCTGTGTGAGGTGACGAATGGACGGCGAAATATAGCGGTTTCCGAAGTGAAACGAGGAAAACTAAAGGTGGTAGCGGTTAAGGAAAACCAAAGGAGATGCTTTGAATGGACTGTAAGAAATGCGGCATTGAGCTGATGATTCTGGAAAGAGGCCCGTTATTGTTTGAGAACGATGACAGGGCAGATGTGCCGACAAGGGCATATTACAACTTCAAATTCGGATGCAGAAACCCGGAATGCGAGGAATTCCAAAGGGTTCAGCATGAGGAAAAGGTTTATATTGACGATTGATGAAAGGCTGGCAGCGAAAGCGACCGGCTTTTTATATTACCGCCATGCGCAGCGTAGGGAAACCAAAATGCGTAGAAATGGAGCGAGTGGATGAAAAAGCGAGGAATGACGGAAGGGGGGTGAACGATATGAGAAAGCATGGAAACGGGCTGGAAGTTGGTAGAGCCGGCACGATGGAAGTGAAGGCAACAAAGGGGGCTGAAAGCACAAAGGCACCCAAGAAGCAGACAGGCGGCGACCTGAGAAGCGGTAAACGCTAACTTGAAATCAGGATTTTGATTTGGAAGAAGGAGGAAAGCAGAATGGCAGGATATGACGAAGATTTCTGGGGCGAGGACTTCTTGGAAGGAGAGGAGTTTTCCGATGAGCCCTTAGAAGAGGGTGCCGACACTGAGCGCGGCGGAGGTGATCCGACAGAAGAAACGGAAGAAACAGAAGGCGGCGATGGCGCAGGAGCGGACATTGACGGCGAGGATGCAGGCGGCGAGGGCGGAGAGCCTGCGGACGATGACGAGGGGTTTGGCCCTGAGCTTTTGGCACGCATTGAGGCGGAAACACAAAAGCGTGTGGATGCGAGCATTGCAAGGCAGTTTGAGGGGATTTTGAACCCCTACACAAACAAGCCGATTTTGACAGAGGCAGACCTGACCGCTTACCGCAGTGCATTTGCGGCAGAGGAGCAGAGACAGCAGCTGGAGGAAATGGGCGTTTCCAAGGAGGTTTTGGACAACTACATTCAGAACCACCCTGCCATGCAGCAGGCACAGCAGGTGATCCACCAGCAGGAGCAGCAGGCGGCGAACGACTTTATGGCGAAGGAATTTGAAGCGATGAAGAAGGAGTTTCCGGACTGCGGACTGGAAAGCCCCCAGCAGCTGAACGAGACAGAGGCAGGCAGACGCGCCTTGCAGATGTGGGCAAATGCCCCCGGCATTACGCTTGCGGATGCCTACGCGGCAACGCACAGAAGGGAAATCAGCAAGAAGCAGAGCGCAGCGGCAAAGCAGGCTGCCATGAATGAAATGAACAGCAAGGGACACCTGCGCCAGACGAAGGGAAGCAACGCAAAGGGAGATGTGCCGGCAGAGATTGCGGCGGAGTACAAAAAATATTTCCCCAATGCAACGCATGAGGAAATTGCGGAAATGTATTGGAAAAATCAAAAAGCAACGGAATGAAAAGGAGTGAGAGAACATGTTTAAAGTAAAAGACAGACAGAACAGCTGTGTAGAGCCTTTTGAATTTTTGCCTGCGAAAAGCGGCGAGGTCTACGCCCTGGGCGAGGCACTGACCTATACGAACGAGGTGACAAAATGCGCGGCAACGGCGAAGCCTACACACATTTGCATGGGCCCCGGGGACGGAAACGTGGTTCCCGTGATGCCTGTGCTGGCAACGACAAGATTTGAAGCACCCTATGACGCAAAGCCTACGGCAGGGACAGCGGTGACACTGGGGACTACGGCGGAAAGCGTGACAGCGACCACGACAAACGGCGTTTTCACAGTGACGGACGTGGACGAGGCGGCGGGCGTGTGCTGCGGCTTTTTTAAATAACTTGAAAGCAGGATTTCAAGGAATCAATCAAACATAACGGATGCAGTCAGAGGATGACTGCTTTTTTATTGCAAAAAAAAGGAGTGAACTACATGAGCGGAATTATTTTTTCTCAGGCAAGCGGCCTGAACGACAGCGTTTTCGGCAAGAGTCAGGAGCCTATTAAAAGCATGATTACGGCCGGCGTAGAAAGCTTTGAGGAAACCAGCCTGCTGAGCAAGATTTTCTACATGGACAAGACAAAGAACTTTGCGGAGAAATATGCAACAATGACCTCTCTGGGGAACTTTCAGGATGTGGGCGAGAACGGCGCGACACCACAGGACAGCTTTCAGGAGGGCTTCTGCAAGGTGATTGAACCCAGCACATGGAAGCTGGGCTTTTCCATCACTGCGGAAATGATGGAGGACAACAAAATCGGCGATATCAGCAATGCGGCGAAGCGTTTTACCACAAGCTACGGCAGAACGAGAGAGCAGTTCGGCGCAGCACTGCTTTCCAACGGACACAATTCAAAAATGAAATGGGGCAAAAAGGAATACAGCATTACCTGTGCGGACGGCAAGCCCTTCTTCTTCAAGGAGCACCCCAGCAAGGTAAGCGGCGTTTCGCTGAAACAGAGCAACCTGTTCAAAGGGGCATTCAGCGTGCTGACACTGGACGCGGTGCAGGAGGCTATGCAGGACTTCAAGGATGACAAGGGCAACCTCTTGAACGTGAAGCCCGACACCATCATTATTCCCAACAGCGGCCCTCTGAAAAGAGCGGTTCTGGCGGCGGTCGGCAGTGAGCTTGACCCCAGAAGCAACAATAATGCTTGGAACTTCCAGTGCGGCTTGTGGAACGTGCTGGTATGGGCGGAACTGCCTAAGACCATCGGCGGCGAGCCTTACTTCATTCTGATGGACAGCGACTACATGCAGCAGTACGAATGCATGCCTTGGCTGGATAGAATTAAGCTGAAGGTGGACAGCTACATTGACCACAACACAGATGCCAATGTATTCAAGGGCAGAAGCAGATTTGCGGCAGGCTTCAACAACTGGAGAGGTGCGGCACTCTGCGGCGCAGGCTTAACCGGAGGCACAGACCTGACGGCACTGAACGGCTAACTTGAAAGAAGGAGGCACGAAGAATGAGCATTACTTGGAAGGAATTACAGGAAACGTGCCTGCGGAAGATGGACAGCTTGGACGGGGCGGCTCTGGCGAAGGACAGCAACAATGCAGCATACCTTTATGGTATGCCTGCCGCCGCCAATGAAGCCCTGATGCTTTTGGCAACGAACGGGAGATACTGGAAGAAGCTGCTGACAATTACACAGGGAGAGGGGGAGACCGCCACAAAGGGAGAGCCTTTGGGCGGTTTTCTTGCCTACGACCTGCGGCAGCTGGCGGAGGGCTTTTACTGCATTGACAAAATCAAGCGGGCAAGAGGCACAGAGTACGGCACCTATTCCGGCTATTTGATGGAGGGTGACCATGTGCTGCTGCTGCCGGCAGAGGACGAAGGGACGTTCCGCATTTGGTACAACGCATACCCCACGCGGATTACGGCGGAAACGGCGGCAGACTTTCCCATTGACCTGCACGAGGAGGCGGCGCATTATGTGGCGCACTACATGGCAGGGCAGCTATACAAGCATGACGACATCAGCATTGCACAGATTTACATGAACGAATTCTTTGAATGGATGGAGCGGCTTGCGGAAAGCGGACGAAAGGCAGACGGCAGGAACGCCGGCAGCGGCGGATGGGTAAGCGTGAAGGGATACTATTAGGCGTAGCCATTAAGTCAAAATCAGGATTTTGACTTGGGAGTCAGAGGAATGAACAGATCAGTTCCGGCGCAGGCTTGAAACTGCCTGTTCTCCTCGGCGGAAATCAATTCCGCCTGCGGATTGGATGCGGGGACACCCCTGCACCCCATAAAGATAGGAGTGATGAAGAATGGGGAGATTCAGTGTACCTTCCTCTCCTGCCAGAAACGTGGTGAAGATTGAGACCTTCAAGGGGGTTGACCTAAACAGCAGTCCCAGCAACGTGGAGATTACCAGAAGCCCCAACGCGCCGAACATGATGCGAGATGTGCCGGGGAAGGTGCGCAAGCGGCAGGGCTATGAACGGATTGCACAATTTTCCGGCAAGCGCATCAACGGGGTTCACATTCTCAGGAGCGCAGAGAAGAACGAGGAACGGGTACTGATTCATGCAGGAGACAGCCTTTATCTGGAGGGGAAGGCGATTTACACAGGAATGGCGGACGAGAGAAGCGTAGGACGGCAGTTCTACGGAAAGCTATTCATTTTTGACGGGAAGAAGGCACTTTGCTACGGCGAATTTGAAACAGAGGAAACAGCCGCAGCCGAGACGGACAAGGCGGAAAAGCCGAAGGCGTTCATGGTGAAACCCTTAGAGGATGCGGCATACATCCCGACGGTGATTATCAGCCGAAAGCCGACAGGCGGCGGCACAACCTTAGAGCCTTTGAACCTGATCGGGCGGAAATGGAAGGAAAGCTTTCTTTCGGACGGGACGGCGAAGGTTTACCAGCTGACGGCGAAGGATTTGGATGCAGACAAGGTTGCGGTGCGCATCATGACGAAGGAGGGCGAATGGACGGACAAGAAGGAAGGCACAGATTTCACGGTTGACAGAAAGAATGGAACTGTGACCTTTACGACCGCGCCGGGGGCAAGCCCTGTGACCGGCTATGACAACGTGGAAATCACGGCGGCAAAAACCCGAAAGGGCTACGCCGAGAAAATCAACAAATGCAAAATTATTTCTCTTTTCGGCGTGAACGGGGCAATGGACAGGATGTTTCTTTCCGGCAACCCGGACTTTCCGAACCGAGACTGGTACTGCAAGATGGCGGACGGGTTTTTCTGGGGCGACCTCTGGTACAGCACGCTGGGGCAGGACGGCAGCGCGATTGTCGGCTACAGCATCATCAACGACAGGCTTGCGGCGCACAAGAGTGATGCAGAGGAGGGGCGAAACGTCATCCTCCGCAAGGGGGAAATGGGCGAGAAGGACGCGACCTTCCCCATCATCGGGACGCTGACAGGGCGTGGGGCTTTAGGCAGCCACACCTTCGGCTACCTTGGGAGCGAGCCTTTATTCCTGACGGACATCGGCATTATGGCAATTACGGCGGCGGACTTGACGGGGGAGAAATACAGCCAATCCAGAAGCTACTACATTGACAATGCGCTGACGGCGGAAAAGGGACTTGCGGATGCGTACGCATACATCTGGCGTGATTTTTACCTCATCAGCACCGGAGGGGGCAGGGTTTACCTTCTGGACGGCTTACAGAAAAGCTACGAGAGAGACAACCCCTATAGCAGCTTTCAATACGAATGCTATGTTTGGGAGAACGTGCCGGCAAGGGTTTTCTGGGAGGATGCACAGGGGCGGCTCTGCTTTGGGGATGCAGAGGGAAACCTCTTCCGATTTTTCGACGATGTGACGAACCAGAAAAGTTACAACGACAACGGCAAGGCGATTTCAGCCAGATGGGACACGGCGGAGCTTTCCGGAAAGCTTTTCTACAAGAACAAAAACTTCCGCCGGCTTGACTTTGTGCTTGCGCCTGCGATTGCAACGGGGGCGAAGGTATTTGCACAGGTGAAGGGGGTCTGGAGTGAGATTTTCGACAGCGGCGCGCGGGCGATGTACTTCGATTTCACGCACATCAACTGGGAGAGAATCAACTTTTCGACAGACGACACGCCCAGAACGATTGGCGGCAAGATAAAAATCAAGAAGGTAGACAAGGTTGCATTCAGCCTGCGGAACGAGCAGCTGAACGAGCCATTCGGGATTTACTCCCTTGCAATGGAATACACAGAAAACGGTAACTACAAGGGATAAGGGGGGCTATTATGGCAGAGACGAAAAGAGAGGATGCGGCGGCATACGTCATTTTGGACAGCGCGCTGAACGGGAAGGGCGTTTCCGCCCAGACAAACCCCATGGAGAAGCCGGAGGACGAGGCGAAGGCGGTTTTTGATGAGCTTTCCAAGGACATCATCATTCCTGCCTTCAACCGCTTTGTGCTTTTCATGGCGGCGCAGCTGGGGATGATTGACATGACGAAGGACACGGACAAGCCGATTTCCGCCGCGATGCAGACCGCCCTTGACGGAAAGCAGGACAGGGAGAAGCGAACGGGGAGCGAAACGCTTTACAAGGTGCTGACGGACAACAACTTTACGGACGAGGCGGCGGAGCAGCTGGCGGCAGCCTTTGCGGCACTGCACGAGCATGCAAACAAGGCACTTTTGGACGGGCTGACGCAGGATGACATTGACAACTGGAACGGGGCGAACGTGCTGACGAAGGACAACACCACGCCTTACGAGCCGAGGGGCGAATATCAGCCGGCTACGGTGCGATTTGTTCTGGACAGGGTGGTTGCGATTGGGGCGGCAGACATGCAGGCGCGGATCTACGACCCACAGAACCGGCAGGCGGACATCTTCGGGGAGATGGACAAGACAGCGGCGGCCCTGCGAAAGGAAATGGCAGAGGCCTGGGAGAATGCAAGATACATCATTGACGATGTGACCGGGGAGAAATACCGGCTTGGGGTTTCGGGCGGCGGCTTATATTACAGGAAGGAGGAGAAGGCATGAACGAACCGATTTTTATTGCGCGGCAGGACACGCTGGAGCAGGAGATTCTGCCGGCACACTGGCTGGCGCAGTACAAGCTTTTCGGGGAGGAAAGCTACACCTTTCAGGACAAGGAAATCTGGAAGAAGCTCTGCATGAGCAGTGCGGCGGCAAATGACAGGGACATGCACGCAGAGGCATTAGAGGAAATGCTGACAACATTTTCCGCGGAGCACACAGGGAAATGGATGCTGACGGTTTACGGGATGGATGCGGCGGTGCTGGAGGGGCTTGCGAGCATGGCGGCGATTGCGGCAAACGGCACAGCCATGGCGGCGGTGGCAGGCAATGCGCTTTTGATGCACGCCATCACAAACAGCGAGACAGCGATGCAGGCAATCAGCAGAAGCCAGACGGCAATGCAGAGGATTGCAAACAGCACCACGGCGATGGATGCCATCAGCGGAAGCAAAATTGCGAGGGGCGCAGTGCAGGCTTCGCCCTACTACAACAGCTACATCAAGGAGAACGACATGGCGATTGCGAAGCTGGCGGTTGCTCTGGCAAGCCTCGAATC
>UMBM01049100.1_pt1 | contig 60249 bp, 54 predicted proteins | sample 1963971 | NCBI WGS metagenome assembly UMBM01 (sample SAMEA4835942, study PRJEB28245) | human gut metagenome | biome: gut microbiome; material: fecal sample | place: Denmark | collected 2008 | reverse complement strand
CTTTTCTACTTTTTTTCTTTTGATTCTTAAGTTCGGGCATTGTCCGGCGGCTTCCTATCCAGCTCTTTTCTCGAATTGCTTTTTGTGCTTCTTTTTCAGCAAGTTCACGGCGCTCCACTTCATCTGCATACATACGCAAAGCTTCCGGGTATGTCTGGGGAACATTTAATCTTAGTCGTTTTTCCATGTCATCGAATTTCTTTATATACGCCCTTTTAAAATCGTTGTAGCCTGTATAATTCATAACTAGCAAAATGAATGCGTTTTTGTCCAGCAAATATTCTTTGTATCTGTTCCCCTGACTCGTCATAAATTCACGCTCGGAAAATTCTCCTACCGTTAAAACATCCTCTATTTTCCTTAGCACGTCCTTATGTTCCTTTTCCAAACCAATCGCTATATCGCGGCTTCCAACTAACAATTTTCCATTTTCGTTTTTGATATTTACTTTTATTAATTCATTCATGAATGTTTTCCCCATTTTTATTTTCTATATTGGTAATTTGATTTGTGTTTGGCGTGTAGACTTCTTTTGTAACCGGGTTAAATAGCACATCTTGAAGTCCCAATTTGACAAAGTTAAGCCCTAGAGGCTCTAAATTTTCTAAATATCTGACCTCGTCTATTTGCATTAAATTCGATTCCAGTGCGGTTTTATAGGCTTCAAATCGAGTTTTAATATCGCCCTTGATAATTTCTTTTGTGTCGAAAGCAAAATAAAAAGACTTTTTCTCTTTCTCGAGAAGCAAGTCTCTGTTTAATGCGCATTCAAATATCGCCAGAATCGGCATAATGGCGGTTTTTATGAAAGTTTCCCAACTCCAATCTATAGGTACGCCGAAAATTTCTAAAATCGAGTCGGACATCGATTTTTTGCTTTCATTCAGCTGCATTTCTACGCTGGTATTGCTAGCTTCCTGAAAGGTCAGGCCTTCGTTTAAAATTATGACATTTTCATCATTGTTGGAATAGAACTTATACCACGCAGCTTTTAACGCATCGGTGGCTTCTTTAGTTAACCGATTTTTTGCGTTTATAAAACCCTTTTTGTTGCCTCCGGTTGAAACGAGATTTTGCTCGAACTTAAGTGTTGTATACGCAACTTTTAAGAGTTCACCATTTTCCTCGATAACACCACTACCACGCGCTCCGTCTTTGGTTGTACGTAATATTTTCAAGAACTCAAAAGGCTTATATGTTTGACCATGGACTAAAATATTGTAATCCTTGAAAATTGGGTCAAAATTCTGATTTATCGTGACGTTTTTGCTATCCACATAGCGCAGCGATTTTACTGAATTTCGCTGCTTGTTTATGTTGAATTTGCGCTAAAGTATCGAATAAGACAAAAAGAGAAGCAAGTAGCCAATAAACTTTGGAAGAGAGATTTAATAATCTTTTCATTTGTTGACAACTTGACGAGTCAATGACATAATATTAAAAGGTAAGCAATAAAAAGGAGTTGTGCATTATGAGCAAAGAACTTTCAAAATCATATGAGCCTAATTGGGTTGAAGAAAAGATATATGAATTTTGGCAAAATGAAGGTTGTTTTACTGCTAAAATAGAAAAAAATAAGAAACCGTATACAATCGTGATGCCGCCACCAAATATAACTGGCCATTTACATATGGGACATGCTTTGGATGAAACTTTGCAGGATATATTAATTCGTTTTAAAAGAATGCAAGGTTATAGCACACTTTGGATTCCTGGTACAGACCATGCGTCTATTGCTACGGAAGCCAAAATTGTGGAAGCTATGCGAAAAGAAGGTATAAAAAAAACAGATATTGGCCGAGAAGAATTTTTAAAACGTGCTTATGAATGGAAAGAAAAATACGGCGGAAAAATCATCGAGCAAGTAAAAAAATTGGGAGCTTCTTGCGACTGGACTCGTGAACGCTTTACCATGGACGAAGGCAATAAATCTGCTGTTAATGAAGTTTTTGTGCGACTTTATGAAAAAGGCCTTATATATCGCGGTGAAAGAATAATTAACTGGTGCCCCAAATGCAAAACGTCAATATCTGATGCCGAGGTTAATTTTAGTGAACATGATGGCAATTTTTATCATTTAAAATATGAATTATCTGATGGCAGCGGTTTTGTTGAAGTAGCAACTACACGTCCAGAAACTATTCTTGGAGACACTGCAATTGCAGTTAATCCAGACGACAGCCGGTATAAACATTTAATAGGAAAAAACGCTATTGTACCGCTTATCAACCGTGAAGTTTCGATAATTGCAGACCATTATGTAGAAATTGACTTTGGCACTGGGGCCGTAAAAATTACCCCTGCACACGACCCAAATGATTTTGAAGTTGGCTTACGACATAATTTGCCAATAATAAATATTATGGACGAAAATGCCATTATAAATGAAAATGGCGGCAAATACTGCGGCTTAGATAGATTCGCTGCACGAAAAAAGGTTGTAGAAGATTTAAAATCAAGTGGATATTTGACTAAAATTGAGCCAATTAAGCACAATGTTGGAGCTTGCTATCGATGCAACGAGACCATTGAGCCGAGAATTTCTAAGCAGTGGTTTGTAAAAATGGCACCACTTGCCGAGCCTGCGATAAAATGTGTAGAAAACGGGGGGACTAAATTTATTCCAGCCCGTTTTGATAAAATTTATTTTAATTGGTTAAATAATATCAAAGACTGGTGCATTTCTCGGCAGCTTTGGTGGGGACACAGAATTCCAGCCTACTACTGTCAGCAGTGCGGTAACTTGATGGTTTCTAGAGATACTGCTTCAGTTTGCAATAAATGTGGATCTCACGATGTGAAAAAAGACGAAGATACTTTGGATACCTGGTTTTCTTCTGCATTATGGCCATTTGCAGCTTTGGGTTGGCCTGAAAAAACGGCAGAATTTGATTATTTTTATCCAACAGACACATTGGTTACCGGATACGATATAATTTTCTTTTGGGTTGTCAGAATGGTTTTTTCTGCTATTGAGCATACTGGCCAAGCTCCTTTTAAAAATGTTTTGATCCACGGCCTTGTGAGGGATTCACAGGGAAGAAAGATGTCAAAATCTTTAGGAAATGGCATTGACCCGCTTGAAATTGTTGATAAATATGGCGCAGATGCGCTGAGATTTTCTTTGGCTAGTGGAAATAGCCCAGGCAACGATATGCGTTTTTCAGAAGAAAAGGTGAGTGCAAGCCGCAATTTTGCGAATAAATTATGGAATGCAGCCAGATTTATTCACATGAATATCGACGGTTTTGATGTTAAAAATGAACTTCCTAATAATTTAAATTTAGAGGATAAATGGATTTTAAGCCTTTTAAATTCGGTTAGCGGCAGTGTGACCGAAAATATTGAAAAGTTTGAACTTGGTGTGGCAGCACAAAAAGTTTACGATTTTATTTGGGACTATTTCTGTGATTGGTATATTGAGCTTGCAAAAATCAGGATTCAATCAAATCCTGATTTAGCTCAAAATACTCGTTGTGTTTTGGTTTATGTTATGGATAAAATTTTACGATTGTTGCATCCGTTTATGCCGTTTATAACGGAGGAAATTTGGCAGTCGTTACCTCATGAAGGTGTATCTATAATGTTAGCAGATTATCCTAAATTTTCACATGAATTTGTTGATGCTAATGCGGAAAATTCAGTGAAATCTATGATTGACATTATAAAAGGGGTAAGAAATCGGCGTGCGGAAATGAATGTTGTGCCGTCTAAAAAAACAAATTTGTTCATCTCCACGGAAAATGTTGAATTATTCGAAGATTGTGCGCTGTTTATTCAGAAGTTAGCCTACGCCAAAGAAGTGAACATCGGTGCGCACTTCGACTTAAGTGATGTTGTAACAGTTGTTACGTCTGATGCTAAAGTATTTATTCCAACAGACGAATTAATCGATAGAGATGCAGAGATTTCTCGGCTGAAGAAAGAGTTAGAGTCGACTCAAAAGAAACTCAATCAAAATTTATCGAAGCTTAATAATAGCGGATTTTTATCTAAGGCTCCGCAAAATGTTATCGAAGAAGTAAAGAAAAATGCAAAGATCTTATCAGAAAAATGTACTATTTTGCAAAACTCTTTAGATAGTTTCCTAAAGAATGGATGAGTTTTCGGTGAGAACTACTTAGATTTTTGGTGCGGGCGGAGCAATGTTTAATTAAAAAATTGAACTTGCCCTTACGCGCCTTTTATCAATTGCCAACGCAAAGAGGTTTTGAATGTTTCTCAAGGGAACTTTTCCTTAAAAAGTTTCCTTGAGCCATCGGAAACTCAAAAAGGAGTTGTTTATGAAAATTTTAGCGGTGGATTTAGGCTTAGCGCGGACTGGAATTGCTATTTCGGATGTTAACCAAATTTTGGCGTCACCATTTTGTGTTATTGCGGAAAAAAATAAAGAAATTTTATTGCAAAAAATACATGAAATTTGTAAAAAAGAAAAAATTGAAAAAATTATAGTTGGGCTACCTCGAAATATGGACGGTTCTGAGGGTGAAAGCGCTAAAAATTGCAAAGATTTTGCCTCGACTTTAAGTGACATTACGAATTTGCCAGTGACTATGGTCGATGAACGCTGTACAACAATTACCGCACATAATTTTCTTAATGAGAATAATGTTCGCAGAAAAAAACGTAAAAATGTTGTGGATTCAGTTGCGGCGAGCGTTATTTTGCAAAATTATTTGGATTTTTTTCAACAAAATTTTAATTAGTATTGTCCACAATAATTTATGCTTGATTTTTATTTTTATATATCTTATAATTATTTTAACTTTTATTATTTCGGAGGTTCGTTTTTTGCAAATAGAAGTGGCGTTAAATGCGGGATTTTGCTTTGGCGTGAATAGAGCGATTAATTCCATTTATGAGCTTTTGGACAGTGGCAAAAGTGTTTGCACTTTGGGCTCGATAATACATAATCCTCAAATTATTGCAGAACTTTCTAAAAAAGGTGTGAAAATCGTCGAGCGTCCTGAAGATGTGAATAATGATGCAGTTTTGGTTATTCGATCTCATGGGGTCGGCCGTGATATCATAAAAAAAATAAATGATTTAAATTTGAATTATTTGGATGCAACTTGTCCCTTTGTAAAAAAAATTCATGAAATTGTTAATAAAACATCAAAAAATAATGATGTGATATTTATAGCCGGGGACAAAAATCATCCAGAAGTTAAAGGCATAGAGGGCCATTGTAACGCAGACTATTGCACTTTTAACAATTATGATGAATTATTGGATATAATAAAAAATGATAACCATTTTTCTAATTTAAATATTATTGTTGTGGCTCAAACCACTTTTAGTGTCGCTCAGTGGCGGCGGTGTTTGGGTCTGATAAACTCTAGCTATAAAAATGTTACAGTTTTTAATACTATCTGTAATACTACTGTTAATAGGCAAGCCGAAGCTGAGAAATTGTCTAAAAAAGCCGATGCTATGATTGTTATCGGAGGGAAAGAAAGTTCAAATACTACTAAATTATTTAATATTTGCAATAAAAATTGTAAGTCGTTTTTGATTGAAAAATTTGATGATTTGCAATTTGATGATATAAAAAATGCAAAATTTATTGGGATCACTGCCGGTGCATCCACTCCGGCTAACATTATAGAGGAGGTTAAACAAAAAATGGAAGAAATGCTGAAAAATAATGATGTTGAACAAGGGGAAGAAATGGACTTTGAACAGATGCTGGAGGAATCTTTAAAATCTTTGAACACAGACGACAAGGTTAAAGGCATTGTAGTTGGAATTGCTCCAAATGAGGTTTATGTTGATGTTGGAAGAAAACATGCCGGTTTTATTCCTGCGTCGGAGCTTTCTAATGACCCGAATGCAAAACCTGAGGATATTGTGAAAATCGGTGATGAAATAGAGCTTTTAATTATGCGCACAAATGACCAAGATGGCACAATTATGCTTTCTAAAAAACGTATAGATTTGGCTAAAGGATTTGAAGAAATTGTTGCGGCACACAAAAATAATTCAATTTTGACTGGCAAAGTTGTAGAGGTAATAAAGGGTGGTGTAATTGTTTTAACAAATAGTATCAGAATTTTTATTCCTGCTTCGCTTGCAACTTTATCTAGAAACGAAAGTTTAGAAAATTTAAAAGGCAAAGAAGTTAAATTTAGAATTATCGAGGTTAATGAGAGACGCAGAAGAGCTATTGGTTCTGTTCGTTCGGTTTTGCATGATGAAAAACAAGCTGCTATTGAAAATTTCTTTGATGGGCTGGAAGTTGGTCAAAAATTAAGAGGTAAGGTTAAGTCTTTCACCAATTACGGTGCATTTATTGATTTAGGTCCGATTGATGGAATGATTCATATTTCTGAGCTTTCTTGGGAGCATGTAAAACACCCATCTGAAGTGCTAAACCTTGGCGACGAGATCGAGGTTTCGGTGAAAAGTTTTGACAAAGATACAGGAAAAATTTCTTTAAGTTACCGAAAGGATGAAGATAATCCTTGGGAAAAATTGAAAAATGAATATCCTGTTGGAACAATTGTAGATGTTAAAATTGTAGGCTTAACAGATTATGGTGCATTTGCAAACTTTTTACCAGGAATTGACGGTTTAATTCACATTTCTCAAATATCAAATAAAAGAATCGGGGTGCCGAAGGACGTTTTGTCAGTTGGGGATGAAGTGAAGGCTATGATAACTGATGTTGATTTTGAAAAACATAGAATTAGCTTATCAATTAAAGCTGTGTTAGAAGAAGATAACATAATTGACTCGGCTGAAAATAGCGAAAAGCAAGTAGCCAATTCGAATAATGAATAATTTAAGTAAATAATTATTGACAGCTTGTAAAAAAAACAGTATGATTACTTTTGTTTATGATGATAAATTAATTAGTAATGCTATTTTGTGCTTAGCAATCAGAATTTTTAAATGTACTTTATAATGAGAGAAAAAATTACTCAGGTTAAAATATAGATTTAAAATCAATCAAAGATAAAGCCGCTATGAAAAATTTTTTCGTAGCGGCATGTTAATTATAAAGACTCAAATAACTAGTAACGACAAACATAAAATTAAAGCAAAGAAGATTTTAATAAAAGGTAATGAACGATATCAAATTACTGATAACGATATTTTCAGAGTATTTTTACGATAAATAAAAAGTTAATTTGGAGCTGATAAGCGGATTCGAACCGCTGACCTCATCCTTACCCAATATATAAAATATTGTGACTTTACCATCTGCAAAACGTTTTCTCTGACCCCATGTTGTGTTTTCTGAGATACTTCGACTTTCCTCTTGAGCAAGCGAACTCATAATCGTTATCAAAAGCTCACCTTTAGTATCAAACGTATAGATATTTTCTTTTTCGAAATAAACCTCTATGCCTTTTTCCTTGAGTTTTCTAACTGTCGTTAGCGTATCCACAGTATTTCGTGCAAATCTCGATACCGATTTTGTCACGATTAAGTCGATTTTTCCATCCAGTGCATTAAATAAACCTTAACTTAAAAATCTAAGATACCCCACAGTGTAAACTAATTTGATCAGAGCTAGCGTATCTAAATATCAGCCGTAATATTGGTGACACAAAAAATTTACGAAAATAATCCTACGTATTTTCAATTTTATTTTCCTTTTCTGTCGAATTTACTTATAATACATCACTATGAAACATTTCAAGTTATAGCGTACCAGTTTGGAGCTAGCTTAGGTCGATTATTTACGATTATTGGCTTTTTCTACAACGTGCCTGGGTGCTGTGACTATTGATATAAGCTTGTGAAATAAGCATTTGTATATCTCACTTTTTATTTTTACATAAAATCATTTTGGAAATTTTTCAAAACTTTATAAATGCACGAATGTATGCTATAATAAAATTATTGGTTAAAAAGGAGGTTTTTATTATGGCATATTTTCTTAACAACATAAATGAAGTAAATCAGTTTTCTAAAACTACTAAGGAAAAGTATTTTGTAGATAAATCTGAGTTGATAGAAAAAATGAATGAATTGGTTGGGACAGCATCCCAGTACGTATGCATAACACGTCCACGTCGTTTTGGAAAAACTCTAAATGCTATGATGCTAGCTTCATATTATTCTAAAAACGCCGATTTTAAAGAACTGTTTGATAAACTTGAAATTAGTAAAAGCAGCTCGTATAAAGAGCATCTGAATAAACATAACGTTATTTATATGACATTTAACCAAATTCCGAATACCAACTGTACCTACGAAGATTTCATTGGACGTTATACCTCTTTTTTACTAAAGGATCTAAAAGAAATTTGTCCCGAAATTGAAGTTAATGAAAAAATGCTTCTGTCTGATATGTTCGACCATATATATCAAAAACAAGGCAACGGTTTTATTTTCATTTTGGATGAATGGGACTATATCTTCAATAACAATCTATTTTCAGAGAATGACAGAAAAGCTTTTTTAGAATTTTTAAGAGATTTATTAAAAGATAAACCATATGTAGAACTTGCTTACATGACTGGTGTCCTTCCTATTGCAAAATACTCTTCTGGTTCTGCGCTTAATATGTTCAAAGAATATAACATGTTAAATGATAGTAAATACGATAAATACTTTGGATTCACCCTCGCAGAAGTAGAAAATTTATGTAAAAAACAAAACAAAATTACTTTTGATGAGTTAAAATCTTGGTATGATGGCTATAAAACTTATTCTGATTTAGACGTATTCAATCCAAGGTCTGTTGTTTACGCACTCAGCGATGGTGTTTGCCAAAGTTATTGGACAAATACCGGGCCGATGGATGAAATAAGTTACTACATTGAAAACAATATTGAAGAAGTTCAAAATGATATCGTACAGATGGTATCAGGTATTTCGGTAAACATTCATTTAGAAGGTTACAGTGCTGAGCAGATAAATTTAAACACTCGTGAGGAGATACTTTCAGCAATGACTGTTTATGGGTTCTTGAGTTATCACGACGAAACTTTAGCAATTCCAAACAAAGAGCTAAGAATGAAGTTCGACTATTCACTCAAAAACCATCAAATGGGCGCAATTTCAAAATTAGTCTTAAAATCGAATGAAATGCTTGAAGCAACTCTTAGAAAAGACACCGAAACGATGGAACAGTTGATTCAGGAAGCTCACGATATCAACATTCCAATTATAAAATACAACGACGAAAATTCGTTGGCTTGTGTGGTTACGCTGGTTTACTTAAGTGCTCGAAGCAAATATAAAATTGTTCGGGAAATGCCTGCTGGTGTTGGTTTTGCTGACTTTATATTTTATCCAAACGATAAAAGCAAGCCTGCGTTTATACTTGAACTAAAAAAGAATTCGACACCAGATGAAGCCCTAAAGCAAATCAAAGAAAAAAGATATGCCACTGCACTAAAAGATTATACAGGCAAAAAGCTGGCTGTTGGAATTTCTTATGATGAAAAACTCAAAAAACATAGTGTGAAAATTGAAGACATTTAACTTACAATAATACGAAAAAAGAGGTTTAGATATGACAGAATCAATAAATGAATTACAGAAAATTATGAATGAGGATTTTTCTGAAAAAAAGAAAATTAGCCCACAACAATGGGCTGGATTTGTGGAAAGCAATGTAGTTAACTTTTTTGATGAGCATAAAATAGAAAAGCTCTCAATAGAAGACGGCAACGGGAATAAAGCAAAACTTGCCAGGACAAAAGATAACGGCATAAAAATTGAGTATTCATCAACTGTTTTGATGTAAGATTGTTATTTTATTTGGATACTCAAAATACTTTGTTTTAAGAGGTGTTTTGGATTGTATTTCTGAAACACTCCTTAATTTTTTGATAAAATTTTATGTTTATGGAAATAGTTTGACTAGAAGTGGCTTTGTATTGCACGTTATATTGAAACATTTTCTTATCAATAGTCTAATGATTCGGATTTATAAAATTTTATATTCATTCATTTTTAATAACCTCATTACTGACTTTATGTCAAAATGGCCATTCTTGTTTCACTGATATTGACGCAAATATTGGCTGTAATCTTTATATCTTCGGTACATTTGAGGTTAGTTTGGACTTATTCAAACTTCTATCATAAAAATTTTTTAATATCTACAGAGTAAATTTTTAAAAAGTCCGCAAACTTAATTACCATACATACTTTTGGCAACATTGCAGAAAATGTCAAATAAAAATAGATATTAGTAAACAAATCACACTGTCAAAACTTCTTTGATGATTAACACAGCTATAAATAAAAAGTGCTTCTAAGTATATAAAAATTTTCAGAACAAGTACACAAAAAAAGAGCCGGATTGCTTACTAACAACAACCAGACTCTTCAAAACTTAAATTTAAAAAGTAGTCATAAAAAACTCTCAAGTCCCTTATAACGAATCATTCTGAGTTAAGGCGCTATTAAAAACATAGAAAAACGGCATAACACTACTTTCAGCCATCTGAAATGTTTATAATTTAAAAATTAATAACTAATTTTCAATTATATTTCTCTTCTCAAATACCGATTTAAGTATTCTTTCCTTTCTGGAACATTTTCTTCTGCAAAAAAGTGGTACAAAAATATCCACAATAATTTGATGCCTACCTTTTAGCTTCTTCTTTTCCAGAATCAGTCATCATCAAATCTTTTAATTTTAGTATCTTTTCAAACACATGCTTTACACTGCTTTCAGCACATTTTGTAGTATTATACTCGTTGACACTTAAATCTTCAATTGGAAAAACATCTTTGTTAAAGAATGGTTTATCTTTTGTTATACTGTAAGCATAAGTCCTTTATACACCATTAACACCCAAGCCATCGTACATATCTGCATCTAAAATAATTTTGCTTTCAATTTGTTTTAGGCCTTATACCTTTTAATGATTTACTATATCCAATACATTGCAGTTCATTTAAAACTTGATGTTGAATTTCCTTATTTACTTGGCAATCAATCATAATACTTCTAGTATTTGTCAATTTTTAGGCATTTTTTAACCCAAATAATTTATAATCATCCACATCATGCAGTAGTGAAATCAAAGCAACTATATTTTCATACTTCTATTATATCAGATATTTCCCTTCTTGTCATCTCTTTGTGTTAACACGCTCCAGCAAAAGTACCATCTAAATTAGCGTCACAAATAGCAAAATGTTAACAAAAGTCAATGACTCCGTAATACATCTACACTATACTCAGAAGTACTGCTGCTTACACCTTTCCAGATAATTGAACATTGGCAGTAACAATGCAATCTTTAAAAAATTTACCACCTTTTTTTCAGAGTAAATGTAAAGGTGTCACCGGTAAAATTGTCTATATCACTGACAGGCAATAGTTTTCGTAAATTGAACTTGGAATATTTGCTACTTCTTTTTCATAATCGTCCGTTACACCTATAAATGTTACTTTTGTTACTTCACCTTCTTCTCTTTTTTCACTTTCTTTACTTAGAGTAAATATTGTTTTATCAGAAGTTGTTACAGTTCTTGTAGTCTCTGCATTTGCTTGCCTTGGGATACAAAAGCCTAAATAAAAAACATTGCTACAAATAAAATTACTCGAGTAAAAAAATTTTTCTGCATAAAAAAACTCCTTTTTTTGATATTAATAAAGTTACATAAAAAAGCCTCCTCTTCTATATTTTTTAGTAATTAAATAAATTTGTTATTATATTTTCCTTTATTTAAAAGAAAATATAATAAAATTATATATATACGCAATCTTTCGTGAAATCATTTCACCGAAAATTATAAACGCAGACAAAGATTTGTCATATTTTACTCTTTGCTAAGAACGCTCTTTAAAAAAATAGTACAAAAATCATAAGACCAAGCTTTAAGAAGAGCAAAAAGTATAAAAATAAATGTGAATAAGCAACTTATACTCTTGCATATCACAATAAACGCAGTATTAATTCAAAATTTGAAGTAATAATTAAACTATCATAATAAAAGCGAAGAAAACTATCTAATTAAAAATTCTTTATTTTGTTAATATATGATTTTTATTATTTCAGCTGAATTTTCTGATATAACATAAACTCAGTCAACACGCCTGAAAATTTGGAGCACCTATTATTTTGAGCATTTCTGTCAATTATACTGGCTGATTATACAATCTCACTTTTTTCTGCCTTTTATCACAAAAAATTCACAACTACATATAATGGTATTAATCATTCCCCATGATTTAAACTTTGTAAGGATGTGAATTTATGGAAAATAATGACTTTGATATGCAGACAAATAAACATTCTATATCACCGTTTCCTGACGATACAGTCGTTGCAATGGCTTATATACCGTATCAAAATCCTACTGTAATTTACTCAGTAGAGCAAGGCATTCAAAGAGGTACACTTTTTCCGTGCTTGGATAAACCTTTTCACGGCTGCGAGGTGGCTAGAAAATGAGCAACAGAGAAGAATTATTAAATCGTATTGCTTCGTATGATTTTGCTATCGTGGAACTTCATTTATTTTTAGATACTCACCCAAATAATAACTCTGCCGCGGCTAAACTCGATGAGTACATTACAAAGTCTAATAAACTGAGAAAAGAGTTCGAAGATAAATACGGCCCTTTAAACGCCATGAATAAAAATGCTGACCGCTGGGCTTGGATTGCAAATCCGTGGCCATGGGATATTATCAAGGAGGGTGACTAATAGATGTGGGTCTATGAAAAAAAATTACAATATCCAATTAATATAAAAAGAACAAATCCTGCTCTTGCTAAAGTTATAATCAGTCAGTATGGCGGTCCAGATGGCGAATTAGGTGCTTCTCTGCGTTATTTGAGTCAACGATATTCTATGCCATACCCTGAGTTAAAAGCTATTTTAACAGACATCGGAACTGAAGAATTAGCTCATTTAGAGATGGTTGGTGCTATAGTTTATCAACTTACTAAAAATTTGTCTATGGAGGAAATTAAAAAATCTGGATTTGACCAATATTTTGTAGATCATACTACTGGCATTTATCCAAGTTCCGCTGCAGGTGTTCCATTTACTGCAGCTTATATTCAGTCAAAAGGTGACCCAATAACAGATTTACACGAAAATCTGGCTGCAGAACAAAAAGCCAGAACCACCTACGACAATATTTTACGATTCTGTGATGATCCTGATGTAAAAGATGCCATAAAATTTTTGCGTCAGCGTGAAGTTGTTCATTATCAGCGATTTGGAGAAGGTTTACGAATTTTAACCGATAAACTTGACAGCCAAAATTTTTATGCATTTAACCCAGCATTTGATAACAAATGCAAATAAATTTAAAGGCGCCGCACTATACCGCGCGGCGCTCTATTCATTACAAATTTTATATATTCATCAATATAGGTTGGCATTTTCTCAAAGAAAGTTTTGCATCTAAAATTCTTTGATTAGATGAACCTCTAAATAAAAGTAACAAGCTCTTTTTTTCTTCTATGAATGGACCGTCAATTAAAACATCAACATTATTTAAAAGAATTTTCCAATCCGGGTGTTCCTCAAAACCTGAAACTAAACTTTCAAAAGTATAGCCAGTATAAGAAATTACATCTAAACCAAGCAAATGGCATTGTTTAGCTATTTCAGCAAAAGCTCCCGCTTGCAAGAACGGTTCTCCGCCAGAGAAAGTAACACCTTTTAAAAGCGGATTTTTTTTAATTTCGCCCATTAAAGTATCTATATCAACAAGCTTACCGCCATTTAAGTCAAAAGTAGAAGGATTGTGGCAACCTTTGCAGTGATGATTGCAGCCCTGAGCGAAAATCACAAAACGTATTCCAGGACCATCAACAATTGACTCCGAAATAACCCCAGAAACTCTTAATATGCTCAAAAACAACCTACTTCCCTTCGCAACAAAAATTCTATCTTAAATTAACAGTCTAAGCAAGGGCACTTACATATAAATTAAAAATATATATTAATTCAAGCTCGAATAAAAATGTATTTAAACATTGCCTTATCAACCCGCAAAATCAAGTAATTGTGTTACTTTTTCGACAATAAATATCATAATTCATTTCAGTCCAAATCTGTCTAAGTCCCCAAAAAACAAATCAGTACATATTAAAATTAGTTCTTATCGCAATCGCAGAGTTCCAAATTAACCGAATGTTTAACTCTGTCATGTTCCTCTGCTTGTTTTGCGTTATTGAATCTGTCCAATGTGCCAACCAAGTAACCGGTAATTCTGCGAATTCTTTCAAATCCAGGCCCGTCCCGAAACTCTTTTCTGCCACATAATGGACAAATATCATCTATAATTCCCGTATACCCACAAACTGGATCTCTATCAACCGGATGATTAATTGACCCATAACCAATGCCAGATTCTTTCATGCAGCGAACAACCTGTTCAAAAGCATCGATATTTTTGGTCGGGTCACCATCAAGCTCAACGTAAGAAATATGACCACCATTTGTAAGCGCATGATACGGTGCTTCTTTTTTAATTTTGTCCCAAGCAGAAATGCTGTAATAAACTGGCACATGAAATGAATTTGTATAATAATCCCTGTCAGTAACTCCAGGAATAATGCCATATTTTTTCTTATCAATTTTTACAAATCTGCCAGAAAGGCCTTCCGCAGGTGTTGCAATAAGTGAAAAATTCATATTATATTTTTCGGTTGCCTCATCCATACGTTTTCTCATATGACCAATAATTTCAAGTCCTAATTTTTGTGCTGCTTCGCTCTCTCCATGATGAACACCGATTAACGCCTTTAAGCATTCCGCTAAACCAATAAAACCAGTTGTTAATGTACCATGTTTTAAAACTTCCCTGACTTCGTCATCTGGACCTAATTTTTCAGAGTCAATCCAAACGCCTTGTCCCATAAGAAATGGAAAATTTCTAACCTTTTTAATCGCCTGCAACTCAAATCTTGCTAACAACTGCTCTATAACTAAATCTATTTTTTCATCCAGCAGTTCATAAAAAAGTTCAACATTATGGCTACTTTTTATTGCCAGCCTCGGCAAATTTATAGAAGTAAAACTCAAATTCCCCCTGCCATTCACAATTTCTCTGGTTGGGTCATAGTGATTAGCAACCACTCTGGTTCTGCAGCCCATGTAAGCTGCTTCAGTCTCAGGGTGGCCAGGTTTATAATATTGCAAATTAAAAGGTGCATCAATAAACGAAAAGTTTGGAAACAATCTTTTTGCACTGACTCTACAAGCCAATTTAAACAAGTCATAATTAGGATCTTGCGGATTGTAATTTATGCCATCTTTTACTTTAAATATATGAATTGGGAAAATCGGAGTTTCACCGTTGCCAAGACCTTTTTCAGTTGCCAAAAGAATATTTTTTATAACTAATCTTCCCTCAGGAGTTGTATCCATACCATAATTTATCGAACTAAATGGCACTTGCGCACCAGCTCTTGAATGCATTGTATTCAAATTATGAACCAAAGCCTCCATCGCTTGAAAAGTAGCTCTATCAGTTTCAGATTTAGCATGATTATATGCAAATTTTTGAACTTTTTTAGCAGTGCTTTCACCCAAAAATTCAGAAAGAAGCTCAAGTTCTCTTGCCATATAAGCTTGACCATTTTCAAGTGAAGCTTTGTCATTTGTATCGCTTTGAGCCTTATTCGAAATTTCTTCATAAAAAGCTGCTGGGTCTTCATTATCAGTTAAAATCTCTAAAGCTCTAATCATATTTTGTCTATAAGTTCTGCTATAAGTTTTGGCAACACCCTTGGCCATCGCATAATCAAAATTAGGTACACTCTGACCGCCATGCTGGTCATTTTGGTTTGCCTGAATTGCAATGCAAGCCAAAGCCGAATAACTAATAATATCATTTGGTTCGCGCAAAAAACCGTGGCCAGTAGAAAATCCATTTGTAAATAATTTATCAAGATCAATTTGGCAGCAAGTTGTAGTTAAAGTTAAAAAATCTAGGTCATGAATATGAATATCTCCGTCAGCATGAGCCTTCGCAAAACGAGGATCCAATATGTACATTTCATAAAATTGTTTAGCGCCCTCAGAGCCATACTTCAACATTGTGCCCATAGCCGTATCGCCATCTATATTGGCATTTTCTCGCTTCACATCATTATCCTTGGCAAGCTTAAAAGTTAGCCCTTCATAAATTTTCATTAACCGAGTATTCATCTCTCGAACGCGAGTTCTGTCTGCCCTAAAAAGGATGTATTCTTTAGCCGTTTGAGCATGTCCGTTTTCAATAAGAACTTTTTCAACCACATCTTGCACATGCTCTACCGTTACATTTTCGTTCAAATCTTCATTTTCCAAATAACTAACAACCTGATTGGCTAAACTTTCCGACAAGTTGTAGTCATTGCCTCCCATTTTAGCCGCTGCTTTAAAAATAGCTTGAGCTATCTTTTCTTTATTAAATTCAGTTTTTCTTCCATCTCTTTTAGTAATAGTACTAATCATAGAAAATCCTCCTAAAGCTTACTGCACAACATATTGTATTAAAAATGAATTACACAAACAATTATACTCTACATATAGATTTGCGTCAATAGAAATTAATATAATTTCCATAATAGCTACAAACTAACAAAGTTTCGCTAAAAATTTGACACAAATCTTATAAATCCTTCAAAGTTTTCATAAAATTTTCATCTGGTGTAACATATAGAGTTTTGTAATTATTATAAATTACCATTCCTGGTTTCGCTCCAGCAGCTTTTTTTACTTCTTTTACAAAAGCAAAATCAACCGGAACATTAGAAGAATTTTTTGCTTTGCTATGATACGCTGCAATTTTAGCCGTTTTTAATAAGATATCTTCATCAATAGGGGTGCCATCAACGGCTAAAATAGTGTGCGACCCCGGCATGTCTTTAACATGAAACCATAAATCTTTTTTTGCAGCCATTTTCAACGTTAATTTATCATTTTGGTGATTATTTCTTCCAACCAAAACTTTAATTTTTTCGCCTAAATTGTACTCTATAGGCGGCAATGCTTTAATTTTTTTGTCTTTCACCTTATTTAACTTTATATATCCACCCAAAAACAATTCATTTTTTATTTCTGACAAATCGCTTTCGGTCACCGCCCTGTCCACTTCGTCCAAAACTGTTTCCAGATAAGCAACTTCCTGACGAGCTTTATCCACCTCTTGTGTTAATTTTGCTACCGCTACTTTCGATTTTTTATATTCTATGTAAAGTTTGGTAGCGTTTTCAGCCGGAGATAAATTGGGATTTAATTTAATTTTCACTTTATCTAAATTTTCGTCAAAAAAGTTTTCAAGAAAAACTTCCGCCGCACCTTTTTTTATCCTGTAAATGTTCGCATTAATCAAGTCTGCTCGAAGTTTCAAATCATCTTTGTTTTGATTAATCTCTATCTCTTGCAGCTGAAGTTTCATTTTTTTCTTAAGCTTAGAGATAATATTATTAATCTGTCTTCGCAAATCATGAGACTTCGCTTTCATTCGGTCAATGCTGTCCCGCTGTGCAAAAAATTCATCGAGTAACTCAGAAAAACTGTTCAATTTTTTAACATTTAACTTTCCATCATACTGAGTCGGCTCAATAAAAGAAAAATCCTTCGGTCTGCCACCGTCATAAGCGATAAATGGCGCACCTTCTCCAGTCACAATAATATACTTTAAACCGGATAAAATCTCATTTAAAGTCAAAACTTTGCCAGCATTTAATTCAAATTCAATTTTGTCACAAACTATCGAAGATAAGCCCTTCACAACCGACATAATCGCATCAGAAATTGATTTTCTATTTGATATTATCTCAAAATTTATCTTTTCTGCCATCACTGACACTACGCCATCTGTAAGCAGACTCAATTTATTCTGTTTTGGTGGCAACTTATACATAAGTCCCGGCAAAACTTGCCTTTTTGAAGAAGTCATCGCATCAACACGTTTTAGCGCATCAATAATTTTCCCATTCGATTCAATTAAAATTATATTACTGTATCTGCCCATTATTTCTATTGCGACTGTCAGCGCAACATTTTCGCCCAAATCATTTTTCGCCTCGAAGTCTAAAAACAAAACTCGTTCTAAATCTGGTTGTCTGACTGCAACAAGCTTCGCACTTAATAATTTTTTTCGAAACAGCATGCACAGCATCGGCGGCACTGCTGGATTTTCTGGCAAATACTGTGTAAAATGAACTCTGGCACTGTTGGCTCGAGTACTCATCAATAACTTGCACGAACCGGACTTGTTTCTCAGCGAAAACACAAATTCTTCCTTATTTGGCTGATAAATCCTGTCAACTCTAGAGCCCAAGGCCACAGATTCGATCTCATTTTTTAAGTGTCTTAAAAAAGCTCCGTCCAGTGCCATTTATACTCCTCCCAAAACAATTTTCTCTTAAATATATTCAACTGTGTCTGTGCAAGTTTTTGATTTGAAAAACTCTACATTTTTAAATCTTTCAGATAATTTTTCAACCAACGGTGCTATAACGATATCCTCCGACTTAAAATGTCCCACATCAACTACACAAATTCCATTTTTAACCGCAGACAAAATTTCGTGATGTTTAATTTCTCCGGTAACAAAAGCATCTACATTTTGACCAATTGCTTCATCAATTAAATCTCCGCCCGCACCCGAACAAACCGCAACTTTTCTTATTGTTTTATTTAAATTTGTATACCTAATTCCCGCGCAATTCAACCTGAACTTTACAAACTCAGCAAAATCCGCATCCCAAAAATCCCTTTCTAGTTCTCCAACTAATCCCATAGGCAACGCACCTTGTCCAGAGTCATAATATGATAGCGCTTTTAAATTTCTCAAACTCAGCGCTTTTGCCAGGCAAGTATTAACTCCAAAAGGTGCCATATCTAAATTTGTGTGCGCACAAATAACCGAAATTTCATTTTGCGCCAGTGCATAGGGAATAGAGTTTATACTTAAAGTTTTAACCGCATTAAATATTACAGAATGATGACTTATTATCAGCGTTGCTTTCAATAATTTAGCTTCATTTATTACAGAATTGGTCACATCTAGCGCCACCAAACAACGCTTAACTTCTGCATTTTTGTCTCCCACCAAAACTCCTACATTATCAAAATCCATCGCAGACTCAAACGGCGCAAAACTGTCAATAAACTCGAATATATCCGAAACTTTAGCCATTCTTTTTCTCTCCTATTAGCACATCCAACTCCGATATTATGTATTGCAATTCGTCCGCTTTTTCAAAATTTTTCATAAATTTACAGCCTTTCAACTTATTTTTCAAGTCTCGAACTGTCCTCTTCACATACATATAAGCTTCTGGAGTTAAATTTTCTTTTAATTTACCAATGTAAGGGTAAATTTTATCGAAATCATTCAAAGTGTTATCAAAAAGTACTGACATTACAGTATAAACTTTTCCATAAGAAACAACTGCTTGTTCCAAATTTATCTTAAATCCCTCACGAGCCAAAAACTCCCTCAATTCCGGCTCAGCAGACATTGGCTGCAAAATTAAGTGTTTGCAATTGTCTTTTAGCCAACCAGCTCTGCTTATAATCTTTATGATTAATTCTCCACCCATCCCGGCAATAACAATGTCATCAACTTCATCATGGTTAATAGAATCAAGCCCATCAGAAAGCCGCGTATTTACCTTATTTTCAACATTAAATTTTACTATATTTTTTTTCGCATTAAGTAGCGGCCCCTCTCGAACATCTGTTGCAAGTACATGTGGTGTTAAACCATTCAATGCAAGCCAAATTGGAATGTAAGCATGGTCTGTACCGACATCTGCAACTAGCTTTCCCGGCCTAACATTTTCTGCACATAAAAAAAGTCTGTTGTCGAGATTTATTTTTTGAAAATTCTTCATATCATAAATACAATCTCCTGGGTCAAAATAACCGCTCGGCGTTAATCCGAGCGGCCGTATAAATTTTAAAAATTTATTTTGAAGCAATATGCTCATTAATTTTCTTTACAAGCGCATCCGCATCAGTTCCATGCACCGCACAAGCTTGCTCGATAGTTTCTCCTCTGGACGAAGGGCAGCCCAAACAATGCATTCCGATTTCCAAAAAATACTGAGCAGTAGTTTCATCAAAATCCAAAATATCGCCAATTATAGTATTTTTATCAACTGTCAAATTAAACGACCTCCTTTTTTATTTATAATTATTATACACATCAAATAATATATTAAACTTCTTAATTATTATTGTCAACAAAAAAAGAAGTCTCCAGAGTTACAAAATCACTCTGGAAACCGATAAATTCTAAAAATAAAGGGGGTAAAATAAATTATTCTTCCCTCATCTTAGCGAAGCACTCACTGCAGTAAACAGGACGATCTTCACGTGGTCTAAAAGGAATTTTTGCTTCTCCTCCGCAAGCAGCACATTCTGCAGAGAACATTTCGCGTTCTGGTCTAGCAGCATTTTTGCGTGCATCGCGGCATTCTTTACATCTTTGAGGTTCATTAACAAAACCTTTAGATGCATAAAATTCTTGTTCACCAGCGGTAAAAACAAATTCATTGCCGCATTCTTTACAGATGAGAGTCTTATCTTCGTACATTATAAATATACCTCGCTTTGGATTAATAAAATTTTTGCCCCCGGACGGACTTGCACCGACACCTTTGATGAGAAAACCAACGCTCTTCTAAGCTAAGCTACATGGGCATATCGAAAAAATTCAAATTATTTTTGTAACAAATTATGTGCATAAAAACATTATATTCCAAAAATTTTAAAATGTTTTTCATAAAAACAAAATTACTTCCTAATTAAGTCTTGTAATATGATACCTCATTAATTCTTTAATGTCAATAAAAATTTTTAGTATTTTTCTTTAGAATTATCTCATATATAAACTAATAACAAAAAATGTTGCAATATATAGAAAAACTTGGCAAAATTTTGTCGATTTACACCACTATGAAATTGCATAATATATAAACAATAATTAAACATTTGCAGCAATATTTTTTATATGATAAAATAAAAAATATCAAAAAATTGGAGGTTTTTTAGGGTATGATAGGAATAATTGGCGCAATGCAAATAGAAATTGATAGCATCATAAATCTTTTAACAAATACAAAATGTGAAAGTTTTGCACACATAAATTTCTTTTCTGGAAAAATAAATAATACCGATTGTGTAATCGCATTGTGTGGCCCAGGCAAAGTTAATGCCGCAATCTGTTCACAAATAATGATTTCAAAATACAATCCACAAGTAATAATAAATATCGGAGTCGCCGGGGCACTGAAAAAAAATATAAAAATCGGAGATATTGTTTTAGCGGATTTCGTTGTGCAACATGATATGGATACCTCTTCCATTGGAGATGCTCGTGGATTTATATCCGGAATAAACCTCGTTACAATTCCTTGCGCAACATCAATAAATGAGAAAATAAAATCCGCTGCAGTTCAGCTCAATGAAAATATTCACATTGGAATTATCGCCACAGGAGACCAGTTTATTTCTAATAAAGAAAAACTTCTAGACATAAAAAATACTTTTAAAGCCATTGCCTGCGAAATGGAAGCTGGTAGTATTGGGCACGTTTGCCTTGTAAACAACGTAGACTTTGCCGCTTTGAAAGTAATTTCCGACAACGCCGATGAGAATAGTTCTATTGACTACGAAAAATTTAAAATTATCGTCGCTAAAAAAACTACTCTACTAATCGAAACAGCCATAGCAAATTTTTAAAAATTTTGTCAAAATAAATCAAACTATGTATATTTTTATATTTTAAAGTTATTCCAAAGCTATATTTTCAACATTTTAAACAAAGTTTTTAACCATTGCGAAAAACGCCTATTTTTCAAGGGATTTTGTTATTTAAAATTCTAAAACAGAATTTCTTGTCGATTTTAACATCTATTTTTTCAAAATATCATTTATTTATTAACACTTTTAACAAAGTTTTAAACCATAAAAATTTTTCATGTCAAAACCAAATAGAAATTTGTCAATTTTTCACACACAGAGATACAAATGCTCAAAAACCTAAACTGCCTCGAAAAAAATGTCAACTGCTAAGCTGTACTCTCAGATTATTTAAAATTACACGTTCTCTTCGCGACACTTGAACTTGAGTCATTCCCAAAATTTTAGCTGTTTGAGTTTGCGTATGATTTTTAAAAAATCTTAAAAGGATTATCAAGCGGTCTTTATCATCCAATTTATTCACAGTCTGTTTTAATGCAATCAACTCCGACAATCGCTCGTCCGGCGCTTCAATCGGAATATCAATTTCTGCTTGACCATCCTCGCTATCCGTTGTAAGTGATATCGGAATTTTAGAAACCTCAAGTGCTTGAGCTGCCACGGCAGGTTCAACAGACAAAGCTTTGGCTAATTCACTAATACTAGGTTCTCGTGCATTTTGGCCAACAAACTCACTTATAAATCTTGTCGCTTTTAATGACAGTTCTTTTAAACTTCTTCCAACTTTTATCGAACCGCCATCACGAAATAAACGTTTTATTTCGCCTAAAATTACTGGAACCGCATAAGTTGACAATTTGACTCCACGAGATTTGTCAAAAGCATCAACAGCTTTAACAAGACCTACACAACCAGCTTGAAAAAGATCGTCATATTCGATTCCTCGGCCTTTAAATTTTTTTGCACAAGCGTGAACAAGTCCGATATTTTCGCTTATAACTTGTCCACGATCAGCCATTTTTAGCAACTCTAGGAATAATATTTTTTGTTAGCGTTATCGTAGTACCCTTTTCAACTTTTGATATAACTTTTATATTGTCCATAAAACTTTGCATTACCGCAAAGCCCAAGCCTGCACGCTCTGCGCCACCGGTTGTGTATAAAGGCTCCATTGCTTGATTAACATTTTCGATGCCGCAACCTTTATCTCTAATTTTTATAATAACTTGTCCATTGTCAAAAATTTTCACCGATATGTATATAGTTCCCAACCCATTTTTATAAGCGTGCACAATGCAGTTTGTAACCGCTTCAGAAATCGCTGTCTTTATGTCCGCAATCTCCGAAATAGTCGGGTCAAGTTGCGCAATAAATGCCGCCACTGTTGCTCTCGCAAAACTTTCATTCGCCGATTTGCTTATAAACTCAATTTTCATTTCATTCTTCAACTCTGCCATTGTCAAACTTCTCCTTCTTCTATGACACCTAATCCTAAAAGTCCTGATATTTTTATTAACCTTTTTAAATGAAGCGGTATATTTACCACTTTTACTTCACCGTTTAACATCTTCATAATTCTATATCTGCCCATAATTAAGCCTATTCCAGAACTATCCATAAACTGTACTTGTGAAAAATCCAACTTTAAAAGTTTGATTTGATTTTTAGGGATGTATTCGTCAATCTGTTCCCTAATTTCCTTCGCTGTATGATGGTCGATATCTCCTTGTATGAGGGCAGTTGCTATTTCTCCATCTTTTATAATTTTTACTTCTGTCATGATTTTACACCACCTTTGATCTTAAAAATTTTGCGAAATTTACAATCAAATCATAATAGGGCCGCAGAAGTCATAAAAATGACTTCTGCGCCTAACAAAATCATCTTAATATAACATGAAATTTTGTTAGGCGCAGGCTCAGCTTTGCTGAGCCTGCGGCTCTCATATTCATTCTATAATTCGCAAAATTTTTTAATAAAATAAAAACTGCTAAATAAATAATATCTTACTTATTTAGCAAAATAGCGCAAAAAATGCGATTAAAAAAAATTAAAAATCTCAAAAAAACGACAACAATATTGGACGAACTTGTGAAGCCAAATATAGGGACCCAAAAATTAACAATGACGAATTTCCGTCTAATTTATTGAGGGCCATTTTAACAGCAATAGATAAATTTTCTGCAACAATACTTTTTTTATTAAATTTTTTAACCAATTCATTCAATTCAAGCTTATCCATCGCACGAGGGTTATCTGGCTGAACTATAACAAACTCCGATATTAAAGGAGCAACTTCTCTAAGAACTTTAAAAACCTCCTTATCCTTCATCATTCCGACTATTGCGATGATGCGTTTTTTGCCAATATATAGCTTTATCGCTTCTGCCAAAACTTTTGCCCCATCTAAGTTATGAGCTCCATCCAAAATGACCAACGGTTCTCTTGAAACAATTTCTAATCTAGAAGAAAAATTCGCATTCATTAGTCCTAATTTTATATTTTCATTAGAGATTTTCATTCCTAAACTCGCCAATTCTCTTACAACAGATATCGCCGTAATAGCATTGTAAATCTGATGTATTCCAAGTAATTTAATCTCAAAATCCTCATCCTCATAAGTAAATCGCGTCTTGCTCAAATTAAATTTTATATTGGATAAGCTATTCAAATCTGGAATAATTATTTTATTTTTTAAGTTTTCGGCAACATTTCTTACTGTTAAAAGCGCTTCTTTATCTTGTTTCGGATATAACACTAACGTCCCATTTGATTTCAAGATTCCGGCCTTTTCTGTTGCGATTTCTGTCATTGTAGAGCCTAAAATATTCATATGATCATAAGAAATTGAAGTAATAACCGAAACAAGTGCCTTTTCGATAACATTAGTCGCATCAAGCCTACCGCCTAGTCCGACCTCCAAAACAACAACGTCACAATTGCTCTGTTCAAACCAAATCAATGCAATAACTGTAATTAATTCAAACTCCGTTAATTCATTTCCATTTTTTGGCATTTTTTTTATAAACGGTATGATATATTTTAAGATATCCACAAATTCTTCTTTAGAAATCATGCTTCCGTTTATCTGGAATCTTTCTCGGAAATCTAAAACAAAAGGAGAAGTAAACAGACCAGTTTTCAGTCCAGAGGTTTTCAATATAGACGAAACAAACGTGCAAGTAGAGCCTTTTCCATTCGTACCTGCAACGTGTATAAATTTCAATTTTTTTTGTGGATTCCCCAACATTTCGAGTAAAAATTTTATTCGCTCTAAGCCAGGCTTAATTCCAAACTGTAAAAAAGAATTAACATAATCTATTGCTTGTTCATACGTCATGCCGCTCACCCACACAAATTATTCACATAAAATCATATAATATAATAGTTACGTTGTCAAAAAAATTAAAGGGGTTCATAAAATTCCAGAATTTTTTACCATTTTTTTACTTAAAAATCTTGTAAAAAACGCAAAATAATGATATGATTATTAGGACTTACTTTAAGTTTTTAAAAATGTACAAATTTAAATGACTGTCCCGTGATTTATTTTCACTAAACCGACATATAAATTACAAAAAAATTATAATAAAAAATATCAATTAAAATTCAATATTTATACATTTGCTCATTCTTTTGGACACTAGTACCCCATTCAAAAACTCGAGCGAGCATGCTAAATTATTAAACTGTAAAAAAGAAACACAGCATACATAATAAATCTTCTTTTTAGGCAGTAACAAAAAGGAGGAGTTTTTATGAAATCCGCTATAAAAACCATTTTCAGTGCCATTCAGCCAAGCGGAGCCATCACAATTGGTAACTACTTTGGCGCTATAAAAAACTGGGTAGAACTTCAAGATAACTACAGTTGTATATTTGCCTTAGCTGATTTGCACACCATAACAGTGCTTCAAGAGCCAAAAGTCCTTAGAAAAAATACTTTAGAAATTTACGCATTATTGTTGGCTTGCGGAATCGACGTTAACAAAAGCTTGTTTTTTATACAGAGCCAAGTAAACACCCATGCCCAACTAGCTTGGATTTTAGACTGCTATACCCAATTCGGCGAACTTTCTAGAATGACTCAGTTTAAAGACAAATCTAAAAAGCACTCCGATAATATAAACTGCGGGTTATTCGCTTATCCAGTCTTGATGGTTGCCGATATTTTACTTTATCAAGCAGATATGGTTCCAATTGGGCTTGACCAAAAACAACATCTTGAACTTACACGCACTGTGGCCGAACGTTTTAATTCTTTATATAGCGATACATTTAAAATCCCAGAAGCTCAAATTCCAAAAAACGGTGCTAAAATTATGTCTCTACAAGAACCTACAAAAAAAATGTCAAAATCTGATGAAAACTCAAGCGCCTGGATCGCTATTTTAGACACTCATGATGATATAATTAGAAAATTTAAACGCGCTGTAACTGACTCAGAATCATGTATTCACTATAGCAAAGACAAACCAGGTATAAGTAACCTAATGTCAATTTATTCTTGTGCAACAGGGAAAAGTTTTGACGAAATTGAAAACGATTTCGATGGCGTTGGCTACGGAACCTTCAAAGAAGCCGTTGGCGAATGTGTCTCCGCCAAACTGGCTCCTGTACGAGCTAAATTTGCGGAATTTATTCAAGACAAGGAATATCTCGAAAAATGCTATAAAGAAAGTGCAGAAAAGGCTCTTTATATCTCAAACAAAACCTTAAATAAAGTTATGAAAAAAGTCGGATTTATTCAGTGAAGTCTTACCATAAAAATTAAAGCGTCGAACAATCGACGCTTTTTTATTTTATGTAGATTATTTTTTATCAATCAGCAAACGCTTCAGTTCTTCCAATAAATTGTCAACATCATCAAAATCTTTATAAACTGCTGCAAATCTAACATAGGCAACCTTGTCGATGTCCTTTAGTGCATCCATAACAAGTTCACCTATTTCGCTAGAACTTACTTCTTTTGCCATTGAGTTTTGAATTTTCGACTCTATTTTGCTCACACTATCCTCTATCACATTCAAAGAAATCGGTCGTTTTTCACAAGATTTTAACATTCCACTCAACAATTTAGCTCTGTCAAAAGACTCCCGAGATTTATCTTTTTTAATTACAATTATAGGCAAAGTCTCAACCATTTCATAAGTTGTAAATCTTGATGCACATTTAAGGCATTCCCTGCGCCTTCTTATTTTTTCACCTTCGTCGGCCGGCCTAGAATCAATAACTTTGCTCTCTTCAAAACTGCAGTATGGACATTTCAAGAAAATCGCTCCTTTTTGCTATAAAAACGCATTAAAAATCAGCATAGCAGTAACGCCAGGCATTCCAATAACAGCAGCAATTGCCAAAGAAAGCAAGCTTACAGGCAAAGTGACTCCAGTAAAAGCCCCTAAAGCATTAACAGCTGCCAATGTTGCAACACCTTTTAGCATAGAAAAAAACGTTTTTTTTAGTGGATTTTTTGCTTTAATAATTATTTGAACAGAAAATAACAGTAAAAATATAATACCACAAATGAGTAAAGTTATCCAGTCCGACATTTACAATAAATCTCCTTTTTGGCTATTAATGTTGCGCAACCGAAATATTATTTTCTTTTGCCTGCCGCAAAAGATATCTATATCTGGCATTAAGTGATTCTCTTTGATATATGCTGGCATCGATTAAATCTTCATCTTCTTCCATTTCAAACCACATATCAGTACATTTAATCTGCGCACAAATTTCTCTAAGTTCATTAAAAAATCTTATTCTTTTCGCATTTAATATGGCCTCTTGGTTACTTTTGCCAACAAAAATATCCCTTATCGCATTCATATTAAAAACCTTCCTTTCAAATCAACAACCATGACTTCAAATTCTAGATTTACTCATTTATATGATATATATTGACCACTTATTCTGCTAATTATTCAAAGATGAACCATAATTGTAAAATTAATCCAAATTAAACCGGTATAAAGTCTATTTTTCCGGCAGAAACATCTGCAGATAAAACTTTAACTGTAATTTTGTCTCCAATTGACAGTGAAATTCCCGATTTTTTATTAATAAAACTCATAATCCCGTCAAATTCAAATCCATAGCCAGGGAAATACTCAATTTCAACAAAACCTTCTATACCGCTTTCCAGCTCCACAAATAATCCTGTTTGTATAACTCCGCTAATTTTTCCTTCAAAAGTTTCTCCAATGTGCGCTTGCATATACTCTGCCATATAGCATTTTTCCGCATCTCTCTCGGCTTTCATCGCTCTAATTTCGCATTCAGAACTTTTTTCTGAAACACTCTTTACAAAATTTTTATAATTTTTTTCTATTTTATCCACTGAAACTCCACGAACCAAATCTGATAAAATTCGATGAATCGCAGTGTCCGGATACCTTCTAATTGGAGATGTAAAGTGACAATAATCCTCAAGTGCCAAACCAAAATGTCCTAAAGGCTCCTCAAAATATCTGGCTTTAGACATAGACCGCAAAACCTGATTCGACACGATACTGCTTATGTCGGTGCCTTTTATCTGTTCAAGAATGTCTGAAATATCCTTCACTTTTAAACCTTGACGAATTCGATAAGCTTTTAGACCAAATAAAGACATTGTCTGTGCCAAAATATTTATTTTTTCCGGCGACGGCATTTCATGAACGCGAAAAACAAATGGAATTTGTGCTCCTTTTGCATATAATGCCGCCGCTTGATTGGCCATAATCATAAACTGTTCTATCATTTCTTCTGCGGCTCCACGAGTTCTTTTTTTCACATCCACGCAGACACCATTGTCGTCAAGTTTAAACCTGGCTTCTGTACTTTCTAACTCCATATTGCCTCGTTTTTGAGCATTTTCGTGTAAAATTTTTGAAAGTTCATAAGCTTCAAGCAGAGAATTTTCTATTAAAGAATATTTTTTCTTTACTTTTTCAGAAGCCTTCGCCATTAAGATGCTATTTACCTCTGAATAAATTCCTCTAACTTTTGAATTTATTACACTCTTCTTGAACTCAAAAGTCTTCAAATTACCTTTTTTATCTATGTTCAAAAGTGCAGAAAAAGCCAATCTGTCTTCATTTGCATTAAGTGAGCAAATTCCATTGGATAATTCTTTTGGCAACATCGGAATAACCCTGTCAGCAAAATAAACTGATGTTCCACGCTCCATAGCCTCGTTGTCCAAATGAGAGCCAGGTTTAATATAGTGCGACACATCTGCAATATGAACGCCAAGTTGCCAGCCAGTTTTAGTCTTTTTTATCGATATCGCATCGTCTAAATCCTTAGCATCTTCACCATCTATTGTAAATATCAATTCATTTCTTAAGTCAATTCGATTTTTTATTTCTTCGCTGTTAATTCCAAATTTAGATAACTTTTTTGCTTCCTTTAATGTCGCATCATCAAAAACCGTAAGAATTCCGGCTGTGTCTATAATTGCATCCGCACAAACTCTTGCTGATTGTGACTGTCCGTAAACTTTAATTACCTTTGCAAAAATTTTTTTACTTTCTTTCTCTGAAAATAATTTTGCTAAAACTTTGTCATCATTTTTAATGCCCTTGGTTTTATTCTTCTTTATCGGAATGCTATATTTATATCCACTGTCCGCAATAAATTCCGCTCCTCGCTTTGTCCTCAAGACTTTGCCAGAAATAATTCTGTTTCCTGGAGTTACAATTCTTTCTACTGCCGCATTTTTGCCTTTTGCAGAATCTTTAACTCGGTTCAACATCACTATATCACCGAGCATACATTTTTTACTTTTCTCTATCGGAATATACAAGTCTTCGCCACCGAAAAGCGGTTTTGCAAACACGCAGCTTTTAGTATGTGAAATCACTTTTGCCGGAATAAACCCGCAAGCTTTTGGAGAAATTAACTTATCCTTTTTCGTCAAAATTAGCTTTGCCTCACCTATAAGTTCATCAACCGCTTCATTAAATTTTCTTATGTCGTCCAAATTAAGCTCATTATACACAGTTTTTATCGGTACCGCACAGACTTGCGAATTAATATAATACAGCAAATCATTTTTTATATTACTCAAGCTATTGACCCTCCCTGCGAAAATATTTTTAATCAAAACTCCCCCATCACACAAATTGTGACAGGGGATAAGTTCATCCAAAAACGGTCTCCCCTTAGCTTTTCAAAAAGGGTGTCTCTTTTTTAGCGCCGTTTAAAGTTGAGTTAATTAGTCTGAATTACATAAAGAACAGTACTGCATTAAGTGCTACAACCAACAAAAAAAATCCTACTGCAATAAACTTAGTCCAGCGTTCCAAAAAAACTTCTAAAGAACGAGATTTATTTCTCGTATAAAAAGTTTCCTTAACAGCCGCAGCCTCACCAGCGTTATGCTGATGACCTTCTTGTAACAGCACAACAAGTATGATTGCTACAGAAAATACCAACAAAATTATTCCTAGAGTTAATTGAACTGTAGGCATCCTCGCACCTCCTAAAACATTTGTTAAAATTTATCTTTATGATATCACAACAAACAAGCAAATGCAATACAAAAATTATAAAAAAATTTGAGTTCCTGTATAAAATGAATATAAAACTTTTTCTTTCACGTTTTTTCCTGTGCACTCTCGCAAGGCTCTAGCATACAACTCCAACTGTTGGGCATACTGCTTTTTCAAAGTTTCTGATGAAATAATTTTGTCCGTCTTGTAATCCACTACTATCAAATTATCTTTCTCCTCAAAAACACAATCTATCGCACCCTGTAACATAATTTTTTCATTAGAAAACTCCGGTTTTATATCAAAAACAACTTCAGAAGCATTAATATTCATTGCAAATCTAAACTCCCTCGATACATTTTTCGAGGCTAAAATTCTTTCACACAAATTGCTTTTTAAAAATGTTGTTATCTGCATTCTGTTTAAAACTTCGCACTGCTCCTTAGAGACAAAACCTCGCTCTAATAAAGATTTTATTTCACTTTCAAGATTAATCTTAGCCTTCTTAAAGTCTGCAAACTGCATAAACGCGTGCATTGCTGAACCTTTTTGTGCTGAATTCAAACTTTCTTCTGATAAAAATGCTGGTTTCTTTGCAAAATCAAATTTAATCTCTCGATTATTTTTTGAAACCAAGTCAGAAACCGTCACTTTAGGCGGAATTCGTGCTAATTCGTCAAACTTGTAAACGTAATTCAATCTGCTGTTAATTTTGTCCAAAAGTTCTTCGTCTATTATTTCCCCTAGTGCTTGCTGAGTTTGTTTATCTTCCACCTCAGAAATTTCTTCAGGTTTTAATATTTCAATTTTTAAGTCGGTAGCATCTCTCAGCACGATTTCTGGCAAAGCGCCGGCTATTTCCCTGAGCTGTGCCCCATTAGGATGTCTCAACGCACACATTAAAATCCAGTCTGAAAAGCTATTCGCCGCGCCGACTACATATGGAGATATTGCTGTCTCTTGCGTGACTTGTGCGCTTAATCTGTTCAACGTAGATTCAGAATTTCTGAGCGACGTAAGCATAATTAATTTTTCTTTTGCACGAGTCATCGCAACATAAAGAACTCTCAGCTCCTCCGACAGGGCTTTTTTGTCAATGTCTAATTTTATTGCGTCACGTTGAAACGTCGTATATTTTCGCATATTTTCGTAGTCTAATAACTTAATTCCAGGGCCTAAAGCCGGATGCAACAAAATGTCTCCCACGTCTTTATTGAATTTTCTAGAGCAGTTCGCCAAAATACAAATAGGAAATTCCAACCCTTTCGACCGATGTATACTCATTATTTTAACGACATTTGCGCCCTCAGATATCGAATTTGACGCCGCAATATCTGCTTTTTGCTCCTCCAGTCTACTCACAAATCGAATAAAACCTGTTAGTCCCTTGTATCCCGAAGCCTCATAATTTCTGGCATATTCAATCAATAATCGCAAATTATTTAACCTCAGCTGGCCCTCTTTCATCGCTTGAACCACTGCAGTATATCCGGTTTTGTCGTATATTTGCTGAATTAATTTGTCCGATGGTAACGTAGCTGCCAAACGTCTATAATTGTCTATTTCTAACAAAAAGTTTCGGCATTTTTTGTCGCCAAGCTTTGCTTGTTTTTTTAGAGCAAAGTACAGCGGTACCTCTTTATCGGTAACTCTTATTTCGCTCAAATCATCCGGTGTAAAACCAAATATCGGACTCACCAGCACCGCTAACAATGGTATGTCTTGAATCGGGTTGTCTATAATTTTAAGTAAAGAAAGTATTGTAGAAATCTCTGCCGTGCCAAAAAAACTGTTTGAAGTATCCGACCAAGACGGAATTCCGCATAGCTCTAACTCTTTTACAAAATCTGCCGCATGTTTATTGGTACTTCTCAGCAAAATGCAAAAGTCGCCATACGTCACTGGCCTAACTACATTTTCGGATTTTATCTCATAATTTTCGCCTATCATCTGCGCAATTATTTTGGCTATACATCGCGCCTCTAAGACGTTCATACCATCATCTTCAGACTCTGAAATATCCAATATTTTTATTTCTACATCAGAATCATTTTTTTCATCATACGAGGCACCAAAAGATAATTTTTCTTCTTGGTTATACTCAATTTCGCCAATAGAATTCGACATAAGTTGTGAAAAAATAAAATTAGTTGCTCCAAGAATTCCTTTTCTGCTTCTAAAATTCTTATCTAAGATAATTTTCGCCGGATAAATTTCTTTATTAGCGTCAAAAAGCTTATATTTTTGCTTTCTTCTTAAAAAAATTTCTGGCATAGCCTGCCTAAAACCATATATACTTTGCTTGACATCCCCAACCACAAACAAATTTCTCTCATCGTCAGAAATCGACCGAAAAATCAAGTCCTGAGCTTCATTAGTATCCTGATATTCATCTACCATAACAAACTCAAACTGCTGCGATAAGCTACGCGCTATTTCTGTTTTTTCAAAACCATTTTCTGTCTTACACACCAATAATTTCAAAGTTAAATGCTCTAAATCTCCGAAATCCACAACATTCTTCTCATTTTTAGCCAAATCAAGCCTCTCTTCAAAATCTTTCACTAGCTCAAAAAGCTCACTAATAATTGGCCTGAGAGTTTTTAAATCTTCAAAACATTGTTCTTCACTTTGAAAAAAAAGACGAGTTAAATTTTTTATTATTTCTTTAACATCTTTTCTATTCTGAATGACTTTCAATTTTACCGGGTCGTCACTATACCCCACTAGCCTTTTTAAGGCCACAAACTTGATTGTCTTTAGTGCTCTTGATATTTCATTCCAATTTTTATTTTCCAAAGTTGATTTCAGTTCATTAAGCAGTTCTTTATCATACAATAAAGTCTCTTCATATGCTAATTTTATTCTCTCTATTTCCTGTATCATTTTTACCGAATTTTCCGTTAATTGTAAGCAATGGGTAACCGCCATCCGTGCATAATCAAACAACACTTGTGCAAAAATATTTTCATTTAAGTTTTGTTTGTCATCATAAAACTTTAGCTTATCATCAAGCCATTTTTGAGGAAACGGATGCGACCGTATAAAATCGTACAGTGTCAATACCGTAGAAATTAGTTTTTGATCATCTCTACTCGAACTAAATGCCTCCACCAAATTTAAAAATTTTCTGGACGATTCCTTATACTTTTCTTCTAAAACAGCCTGAATAACTTCATTTTTCAAAATTAACATTTCATTTTCATCCGCAATTCGAAATTCTGGCGACATATTAAGCTTGTAAAAATTCTCTCTTATTAATTCGTTGCAAAAACTATGAATCGTGCTTATATGCGCACTTGGTAACATTAATTGCTGTCGCTGCAAATTTTTATTCTCTGGTTCAGAAATTAACATTTCAGAAATTCTAGCATTAATTCGCTCTTTCATTTCGGCTGCCGCAGCTTTAGTAAACGTAACTACCAAAAGTTTGTCCACATCACACGGTGTACTTTTATCCGTTAAAATCCGAATCACGCGCTCAACTAAAACAGCGGTTTTGCCAGAACCCGCTGCTGCCGATACCAAAACTGCGCCATTTTTTGCCAATATCGCATTTTTTTGTTCATCCGTCCAACAACGTTTAAGCATTGTCATCACCGTCTTTTTGTTCCAATTTTAACCTTTTAAAAAATTCATCTCTCTTCAAGTTTTCAATTTCACGACAATTTTCATTCCCTGTCTGCGCGCAGACAGATTTATATTCACAAAACTCACACGCATCATAAATGCCTTTTGCTGGTTGTACGCTAATGTCGCCTTTATGCAACTGCTCCGCCATTGAAATTACAAGTCTGTCAATGTGCCGCATGATTGCCTCCATTTGAGCAACATCCACAATGTAATCGTAATTTTTAGGTTTGCCGTCTTTCAATGCAACCGGAATATACACCCCGTTTGCATCAGCCTCCATGCCCATAATTACCTGTTCATTATTTAAAATTAGGCCATTCATTCGCAGTTTTTTCATTTTTTCTTTCTCTAATTTACCTAAATCTTCATCACGGTCTAAATTTAAAGTCGTTGACACTGACGGCAAATAAAGCACACCTGCCGGAATTTTTTGCTCATGCCCCGAGGCAGGATTTTTGCAAAAAGCTTCAAGATAAATCAGCATCTGTAAGTTAAGTCCAAAAAGTACATCAGACAAATTAAATTCTTTTGCTCCGGTTTTGTAGTCAATGACACGCACAAAACTTTTTTCGCCACAACGCATAATGTCTACTCGGTCCATTTTGCCCCCAACAGTAACACTCGTTCCATCCGAAAGCTTGACTTCAAGAGCCCTTACACCATGCTTATTTGAAAGTTCTAATTCAAACGCAACTGGCCTAAACTCACTTTGAGATAGTTCCCTTGCCATATGCAAAATCAAAGGTACTACCGCATTCGTGGTCCTACTAAATAAATATCTAAAGCGCTCCGTTTTGTCCGTCCATCCTCCTAAATTCTCTTCTATGTAATAATTCAGAATGTTTTTCACTTCGCATAATAATTCTTTTCTAGAAAATTTTAAAAGTTCATTCACTTTAAATTTTTTTAATATTTTTTCAAAAATAAAGTGAATCACATTGCCATACTGAAGCGCATCAAACTTAGCTTTTTTACATTCTTTTGCCAAAAGCCCATACTTGCAAAAATAAGCAAATTTGCACAAATAAAACTTCTCTACCTGAGTTGCAGAGATTTGCATATTTTCACCAAAAGTAGCCTTTATTTTCTGCGAATCTTCCAGTCTTAGCGGCAACATCGAAGTTACCGTTTCTATCACTTGCAACTTTTCTCTGTACTCACTTGCTGAACGGAAAAAATATTCTTTTATTGTTTCAGAAAACCTTGATTTATCATGCCAATGCTTGGCACAAATTTCAAACGCTGGCTTTTTCTCCCAGATTTTATCACTAAGTTCTTCCGAAAAATCATCCACATTCAACATATTGGGCAGTATGAATTTTATCTCTCTAACTATTGCCGACGCAGACTTCGCACCTCCCAACGTTGTCGAGCAAGACCAAGTTATAAACAGCTTTTCTGAAGGCATTGTAACGGCTTTATATGCTAAAAATCGCTCATTAATTGCAAGCCCTTCAATAGCGTCATAAAGTGGCAAACCCAATTCAATAAGCTGCTTTCTCTGCACGTCCGTAAATATTCCACTTGCTACAGGAACTCTTGGGAACTCACCCTCGACAGCACCAATTAAGAACACCACTTTTTTATTTTGCACACGAACTCTGTCTACGGAACCAAAGATAACTTCATCGACCTTTCGCGGAATATGCGCGATATCGTAAGATGACATGACTAATTTCAAAAGTTCCGCATATTTTTTGAGAGAAATCTTCCTATTTTTTAAAATTATTGCCATCTTATCTAAAATTTCAATTAACAAATCCCATAACTTCACCTGTTCTTCCGCTAAACCTTGCTGGTTTACTTCACTCAGTTCTTGACAAAAATTTTTCAAGTTTTCAATTATATTAATATCACATAAAAAATTGTATATTTTTCTTGTGATATCATCTCCTGTTACACTATCCATGTCTTGTCTAATTTTCTGCAAAGGAAATATAACTTTCTTTCTCAACGTATTTATTCTCAGCAATTTTTCTTTTGATTCTTCATTCATTTTTATGTATCCATCAGGGTTCGCAGTAAACTCTTCCAACCACCTTTTCCCATTTATGTTCCAAAACAAAACGTAATTTTCCAGTTCAGAAATTTCATCTGCACCCATCCCAATTAGCCCAGTTTTCAAATATTTAAACACACTCTGCGAAGAAAAATTATTGTTCACTATCTCAAGCGCTGAAAGCACAACCAACATCAATGGTTTCGTGGTTATCTCTTCTCTACTGTCCATAAAATATGGAATTTTGTATTTTTCAAAAGCTACATCTAAAATTCCTCTATATATCTCATCATTCCGCGTTATTACTGCAAAATCGTTGTATTTATAGTTGCCCTCGTAAATAAATTTTTTAATCATTCGACAAACAAAATCAGCCTCATCATACTTTGTATTACCTGCAAATATCAAAGTATCGTCAACTTTTTGCTCAAATTTCTCTTTTTTTGTGCGAAAAATATATGACTCTAGCAGCTTAAGCCCGTTGTTTTTGAATCTTTTGGGATTTTCTAAAAAAATCGGAGTCTTTACCACAACGTAATTTTTTTTCGCTATATTTAAAATCTTTTTAGCTGTTTGGTTAATCGGTGAAAATATATTAATTTCATTATCAGAAAACGCTGCTGCATCAGTGCACAACGTTATATAACAAGCCTCGCATTGCTTCAAAATTATTTCTAAAATAGAAAATTGCTGCATTGTAAATCCATCAAAACCATCAAAAAGAACCACATACTCATTAAAAAAATTGTGTTCAGATAGTTTCCGTGCAAGCCTCGTAAGCTCATCAAGCGGTTCAATATAAGTATTTTGCAGCAACGCTTCATAAGCTTTCAAAATAAGCGATGTTTCTTGAATCTTTTTCTTCAAAACTGGGTCGGTTATATTAGACAAAATTTCTAAAAGAGAACTATCAATCACACTGCACATTTTAAATTCTGTCAACGCCGAAACCATCAACTCTACAAACTCCGTTTTTCCAACCTGACCCGAATATATTTCGAGCTTATCTGCAACTTCATCAATTGCTAAACTCATCAATAAATTTCGGTCAGCTTTGTTTATTTTTTGCCCAAAATCTCCACCAAACTTGCGTGCAACCAAGTCTACCAGCCGAGTAAAAGTTGCCACTTGAACCTTTGCCGCTGACTCTGTCCCTAATAAATCTAAAATACTCTTTTCGGTATCAAACGAACTTTGTTCCGGTACTATAAGCATTACTTTTGTTGTATTTGTATTACTGTATAGTATTTCTTTTATAATTTCTTGTATTTTGAAGGTCTTGCCAAAACCAGCTCGTCCCAAAATAAGCTGCAACATAAAAATTCTCCTAAAAATTTGTTTTAACGAATAAATTATACCACAAAAATAAAAAGATGACCAAAAATAGGTCATCCTACCTGCACCGAAGATTGTCTCATAACACTATCAAATTCTTCCAGCGAATAAAGTTCAATTGAATCATATTCTTCACTAAAAATCTTACATATTTTGTACGTTTCAGCATCGGCACCTAAATTTAAACAAATTATCTGTCTATTTTTTGTGCATCCAAACCATTTTGCATTAGTTATTGCATTTCGTAGGGTCATTTCGATTTCTTCTCTATGCCCATAAACTGGTATAAGTGTTACAATATTTTCGTCAAATTCTTTCTGACAAAAAAAGGAAATTGATATGATTTTAAAAATTTCTATTATTCCAACTATAGATAAGCACAATACAAATATGCTAAAAACAACCTCCAACACACATATCACCTCTCTGACAAGATATGTGTACAACGATAACTTTGTTAATTTTTGCAACGCCAAGCACTATAACAGTTCACGTTTTAACTCTTCAACTTTGTCGAGCTTTTCCCACATAACACCAAGGTCCTCTCTGCCCATATGCCCATACGCTGCCAAACTTTTATAAATCGGATGTTTCAATTTTAAATTTTCAATAATCGCAGCCGGGCGCAAATCAAAAATTTTTTTCACCGCATCCGCAATTTTTTCGTCCGATATTTGTGATGTTCCAAATGTGTCCACCATAACAGAAACCGGCCGTGCGATGCCTATCGCGTACGCAATTTGAATCTCACATTTGTCAGCTATTTTAGCCGCAACTATATTTTTTGCAATATGGCGCGCTGCATAAGCCGCTGAACGGTCAACTTTTGTAGGGTCCTTGCCAGAAAAAGCTCCTCCGCCATGGCGAGAATAACCTCCATACGTGTCCACAATTATTTTTCTGCCCGTCAAACCTGTATCTCCAACTGGGCCTCCTATAACAAATCTTCCTGTTGGATTTATAAAAAACTTTGTATTTTCGTCAACTAAATTTGGGGGAATAACTGAAAAAATAACTTCATTTTTTATATCATTTTGAATTTGCTCAAGTGCAACCATATCGCTGTGTTGAGTTGAAATTACAATAGTTTCAACTCTAATCGGCTTGTCTCCATCGTACTCTATAGTAACTTGAGTTTTACCATCTGGTCTAAGATATGAAAGCGTCCCGTTTTTTCTTACTTCTGTCAACCTTTTGGCTAACTTATGCGCCAAAGAAATCGGTAGCGGCATTAGCTCTGGCGTCTCATTGCATGCGTAGCCAAACATTAAACCTTGGTCTCCTGCGCCTATCTGGTTATTTTTATCTTCAACGATATTATCTTTTTTGACTTCAAAAGCTTCATTAACACCCATTGCAATATCAGCAGACTGTGCGTCAATTGAAGTTATTACCGCACAAGTTCTTCCATTAAATCCCGCCGAAGTATTATCATAACCAATTTCTGTAACAACATCACGTGCGATAGATGCGATGTCCACATAGCACGATGTCGAAATCTCTCCCATAACATGAATCATTCCCGTTGTAGCCGTAACTTCACATGCCACATGCGCATTTTGGTCTTTTTCTAAAATAGCATCCAAAATCGCATCTGAAATTTGGTCGCAGATTTTGTCTGGGTGTCCTTCTGTAACTGATTCTGATGTAAAAAAATGTCTTGCCATAAAAAAACTTCCTTTCAGCCGCACAAAAGCTAATAAAAAATGCCCGGTAAAAACCGGACAACAAAAATCTCATCTTTCGGCTTTTACCGCAGAATTTAGCACCTTACAAGCGTAGGTTGCCGGACTTCATAGGGTCTGATCCCTCCATCACTCTTGATAAGCAACATATTCAATTAAAAAGGCTGCATAAAAATTAAATTTATTATATCACAACTTCCGACATTTGTAAACAAGTATTTTACATTATTTTACAAAATCTTTAAATAAATTATTAATCACAACAGATAATCTTTTATAAAGAATAAGTGTAACAGAACAAATCAGTGCACCTTTAAATAAATTAAATGGGCAAACTATAAACAAAATGAATGTAAATCTGTCAAAAATCAGCGGATTAATTGTGTTTCCTAAAGAAATTATAGTATTTTCTGAAATAGAAAATAAAATTTCATATGCCGGAAGCAAAATAAAATAATTTAATATCGCAGAAACAGCCGTTAAACAAATGGTTCCCAAAAGCATCGCAACACAAGCACCTTTAAAAGTTCTGTATTTCTTATAACAAGCTGCACTTGGCAATGTTAACGCCACACCTGCAACAAAACTTGCTAAATCACCTAGCCCAACGGTCGTTGAACCTTTAATTAAAATTTTTAACAAGACCTTTAAAAATTCTGTCAAAACACCCGCCAAAGGTCCTATCGAAAAACCACTTATTAAAACTACGACGTCGCTAAAATCCAATTTATAAAAGCTAGGAGCAAAAAATACAGGTAGCTCAAAAAAAGTTAAAACTGTTGCAACAGCCGCAAAAATAGATATTTGTAAAATTTTAATCAGTTTTTTTGTTTGCAAAAAACTCACTCCCGCCCTAAACTGCTAAAATCATATTAACCTTAAAAATCACTTATGTCAAATTCATTCTCTTTCAGCATTGAAATTTTTTAGTAAATACTTTATAATATATAATATTAAAATGATTTTTATTTATGCAAATTGCAAACAAAGGAGTGAATTTTAATGGTTGCCAAAATAAATAGTCTTGGACTTATGGGATTGGAGGCTTTTTTAGTCACAATCGAGGCCGATTTAGCCAGCGGATTGCCCTCATTTGACGTCGTAGGACTGCCTGATACTTCCGTAAAAGAATCTCGAAATAGAGTCAAATCTGCCTTAAAAAATTGCGAATTTGAATTTCCTACAAGCAAAATCACTATAAATCTTGCTCCTGCAGATGTGAAAAAAGAAGGATCCATCTACGACTTGTCGATTTTGGTCGCGTTGCTTATTTCATCCGGACAACTCGATGCCAATCTTGAAAACGTAGCTTTTGTTGGAGAACTATCTTTAAGCGGAGAGTTGTGCGCAGTAAAAGGCATTTTGCCAATGGCTTCAAAAGCCAAAGAGTTGGGCATAACAGAATTGTTTGTTCCCGCCAAAAACGCATTTGAAGCCGCTCTCGTTGAAGACATACAAATTTTTCCTGTTGAAAATATAAAAACGTTATACTCGCATCTTACAGGCAAAGAAAAAATTTTACCCGCAAAAGCTAATTTAAACATCGACTCATCCACAAATAAATTGTTGGATTTTTCTCAAGTAAAAGGGCAAAACGACGCCAAAAGAGCACTTGAAATTGCAGCTGCCGGTGGTCACAATGTAATCCTTATTGGACCGCCAGGTTCTGGAAAAAGCATGCTTGCCAAGAGAATCCACACAATCTTGCCTGCTATGACAATGAACGAATCCATCGAAACAACAAAAATTTATTCTGTGGCAGGTTTAATAAATAACGAAATACCTTTGATTACAACACGTCCTTTTCGTTCTCCGCATCACACAATATCTGCGGTAGGGTTGTCTGGTGGCGGTTCTATGCCTAAACCTGGAGAAATTTCTCTGGCTCACAACGGTGTTTTATTCTTAGACGAACTACCAGAATTTTCCCGAAATGCCATGGAGATTCTTCGTCAGCCAATAGAAGATGGCGAAGTTACAATTTCTAGAGTAAACGGCACCATTACATATCCCTGCTCAGTCATGCTCATCGCCGCCATGAATCCTTGTCCATGCGGCTATTACGGTCATCCGAGCAAGTCTTGCATATGTTCAGAAAAAACTATATCCAAATATCTCGCCAGGGTTTCCGGCCCTCTTTTGGACAGAATCGACATTCACGTAGAAGTTCCTCCGATAGAATATTCTGAATTATCCTCAAAAAAATTATCAGAAAGTTCCTCTAAAATAAAAAATCGCGTTGATACTGCAAGAAAAATTCAGTTGGATCGTTTTAAAGAATATAATATTTCGGCAAATGCAAAAATTACTCCAGGTTTGCTTCAAAAGACGTGTATTTTAACAAAAAATGCAGAAAATCTATTAAAGAAAGCTTTTGACAATATGGGGCTTTCTGCCAGGGCATATACAAGAATTTTAAAAGTTGCTCGAACAATTGCCGACCTTAGCTTTTCGGAAGAAATAAAATCTTCTCATATCGCAGAGGCTATTCAATATCGCAGTTTGGATAGAAAATATTGGTCTCGAAAAGCTTAAAAATCATCATTTAATGATTATATTAGCAAGAATTTATACTATGCATATACTGTTAGCAGGTAGATACCTACCTAATTTAATTGAAAGGATGGTTAATATGTGCAAACAAAATTCTTGCAATAATGCAATTGCTATAATTTTAAGTGTAGTTATAGGAATCGGGATTTCTGTACTATTTGGTCTAAGCCTCATTCCAAATGCCATTTTTGCTTTGTGGATAGCATTTGGTTTATCAATTTTGTCATTAATCGCGTTGCTTTTTCTTATTCCACTTGCTGGTTTTAATAATTTTTCATCGTTAAAGAAATGTATGTGCGAATACAGCAAAAATTTAATTGTAGGAACTATCGGAACACTTGTAACGACAATTGCAGCGTTATCTTTAACCCTGACGGTCAGCACTGCCCTTATTATCATATTTTTCTTAATTGGAACTTTTTTGAGTCTATTAATAATATCACTAACACAATTTTTGTGGTGTCTTATAAACAGTGATTGTTGTAAATGTATGCCATGTTGTAATGACTAATTAGCAGGAAAGCGAAAAAAGGCTCGTTTAAAGTTTTTTAGCGAGCCTATTTTTCTAAAAAATTTTTAAGATTAATGTAAACTTTTTTGTTACTTTTTTATTGACTTTTTATAAATATTGTATTATCATAAAACTTAAAAGCCTATATTAAAGTAAATCTCTTATTTGTTTGTTTTTTATAAATCCAAACGTTAGTTTATATATTTTTTCAAAAAAATTACAGGAGGCAGAAAATTGGAGAAATTTTTTATAAACGGTCATATTCCATTAAAAGGTGAAGTTAATATCAGTGGCGCAAAAAATGCTGCTGTTGCTATAATTCCTGCGGTTATTCTCTCCGACGGCGTATGTAAAATTGAAAACGTTCCAAATATAAATGATGTAACGCTGATGGCTCACATTTTGGAGCAAATGGGCGCTACTGTAAAGATGATAAACAAGTCTACTTTTGAAATTGACGCACATAACATAAAATCTCACATTGCTTCTTATGATTCTGTTCGTCACATGCGTGCCTCTTGTTATCTTTTAGGGGCTCTTCTTGGTAGATTTCACAAAGCTTCTGTCTCTTTGCCTGGTGGCTGCGACTTCGGCGTACGCCCTATTGATCAACATTTAAAAGGTTTTTCTGCTTTGGGAGCCACTCACACGGTTGAAGGTGGGCTTGTTAATGTTACCGCCGAAAAATTAATTGGCGATACGGTTTACATGGATGTTGTGTCTGTGGGGGCAACCATAAATATAATTTTGGCAGCGGTAAAAGCCGAGGGTACTACTATCATCGAAAACGCCGCAAAAGAACCGCACATTGTTGACCTGGCTAACTTTTTAAACTCGATGGGTGCTGAAATCAGTGGCGCCGGTACGGATTCAATTAAAATCAAGGGTGTACAATACTTAAGTGGAACAAATTACTCGATTATTCCTGATCAAATTGAGGCTGGGACTTACATGGTAGCCGCAGCTGCAACCGGCGGAGATGTTTTGATAAAAAATGTAATTCCTAAGCACCTCGAATCAATCACCGCTAAACTTCAGGAAATGGGCGTAAACGTAGATGAATTTGACGAAGCTGTTCGAGTTTATGTTAATGGTCCGCTGAACAAATGCAACGTAAAAACTATGCCTCATCCTGGATTCCCTACAGATATGCAGCCCCAAATAACGACTTTATTGTCAATGGCCAACGGAACCAGTATTGTTAACGAAAATGTTTGGGATAATAGATTTAGGTATACCGATGAACTAAATAGATTTGGAAGCAAAATTTCGGTTGATGGTAAAATTGCTGTCGTGGAAGGTGTTCCTGAATTAGTCGGCACCAGTGTCAGAGCACTTGATTTGCGCGCCGGTGCAGCTATGGTAATTGCAGGCCTTGCCGCTTCTGGAACTACGATAATCGAAAATGTTAAGCATATTGAGCGTGGATATGAAAATATTGTTGAAAAGCTGTCCAACCTCGGTGCAGATATAAAAAAAGTATATGTTCCAGAAAACAATTCTATTCCTAAGGCATTATAAGTTATTAAATTTTTTATAAAACCTATAGAAACCTACTTTTTTGGTTTCTATAGATTTTTTATTGATATTGGGGGTAATTTTTTGTCACGTATATGTCCATTATTTAGCTCCAGCAAAGGTAATTCTACTTTTGTTGGAACCGAAAAAAGTGGCGTTTTAATTGATATTGGAAGAAGCGCTAAACAAATTGAACAGTCTTTGTCGGCTAATAATATAAATATAAATTCGATAAAAGCTATCTTCATCACGCACGAGCACTCGGACCATATCCAAGGGTTAAAAATTTTTGCATCCAGGTACAAATTAAAAGTTTTCGCAACCAGTGGAACAATAGATGCTCTTCGAGAAAAAGGTATTTTAACAAATAACTTTACTGTCGAAATAATTGATTCTGGCGCAGTAGAAGTCTGTGGAATGTACATAAAAGCTTTTAAAACTCCTCACGACAGTCGGCAAAGCGTCGGATACATAATAGATACATCTGATGATAAACGTGCTGCAATTGCCACTGATATCGGCTATATGACAGATTCTGTACGAAATGCCATTACTGGTTCTGACGTGGTTTTAATCGAATCAAATCACGACATTAGAATGCTTCAAAATGGATCTTACCCTTATTACTTAAAAAAACGAATTTTATCTAATATCGGACACCTTTCAAATGATGCTTGCGCCGCAGAATTGCCGAATTTTATAAAAAGTGGGACAAATAAATTTATTTTGGCGCACTTAAGTCAAGAAAATAACATCCCTGAGCTCGCACTCGAAACCTCAATATGCCATCTTTCTTCTCATAACATGACTCATGGCAACGACTTTCAACTTACGGTTGCACCTGTGCAAAATTTAGGCTCTGTAAATGTCAATTTTTAATATAAAAAGGGTTTAACCATGATTAAAATTAAAATTATCTGCATCGGAACGCTAAAAGAAAGATTTTTTAAGGATGCTTTTAATGAATATCAGAAAAGATTGTCGGCTTTTTGCAAATTTGAACTAATTGAGCTCGATGAATACAAAATAAAAAGCTGCCCTTCTGAGACCGAAATCGAAAAATGCCTGGAGCAGGAAGGTCTAAAAATATTCACTAAAATTCCCGATAGTTCTTACGTTATTGCGATGTGCATTGAGGGGACTGAATTAACTTCGCAAAAATTTGCCAAGCACATCGAAAACATTGCTGCAAATCAAACAAGTTGCATTTGCTTTATAATTGGAAGTTCATATGGACTGGCCAAAAATATCAAAAAACGTGCTGATTTTCTCATGTCAATGTCCGCTATGACATTTCCTCATCAGCTGGCACGAGTTATGTTGTGTGAGCAAATATACCGATCCTTTCAAATTTCTTTCGGTGGAAAGTATCACAAATAAAATTAAATTTACTTTATTTTTTAACAAATTTATAAAAGTTAAAGAATAATTCGTGAAATTAATTCATTTGAAAGCAAAAAACCTTTTGGAGTAAAACAAATCCCTCTATCATTTACAACCGTCAACCCGTGTTTTTGAAAATCTTTGGCTCTCTTTAAATAAGCTTCTGGAATATTAACTCCAAATCTATTTTTAAATTCGATATTACTTATCCCTTCACAAAGCCTTAGCTTTAGCATTGCATATTCCTCTGCCGTTCCACCAATCCCATCTTCAACAGCATCCAAATTTCCTGATAAAAAGTCTTTTATTGACCGAGGATAAAAAAATCTTTTTCCGTCGATAAATGAATGTGCCGACGGGCCTATTCCCAAGTACTCTTGAGAATTCCAGTATTTTAAATTATGTTGGCTTTCGCACCCTTCTTTAGCAAAATTTGATATTTCGTACTGCTTAAATCCATTTTTTTGCAGTTCTGATACCAAAAATAAGTACATATCAGCCTCTTCATCCTCGTTCTTTAGCTGTAAATTTGACTTATTTTCAAAAAACTGTGTTTCCTTTTCTATTTTCAATAAATACGCTGAAATGTGCTGAACTTCTTGCGATATGCAAAAATCTATCGACCTTTTTAAAGAATTTATCGTTTGTCCAGGTGTTGCTACCATCAAGTCGAGCGAAATATTCAAAAAACCTGCTTTTTTAGCTAAATTTATCGCATTCTCTACATCTTTTACAGAATGTCTTCTGCCTAACAAATTTAACTCATTATCAACAGCAGATTGCAAACCTATTGACAAGCGGTTAAAGCCACCCTCTCTTAGCCTATTAAAATCTAAAACAGGTAATGTAGTCGGGTTTATCTCTAGCGTGACCTCGTTCGTTGAACTTTTTAAGTAATTCCTGGCCACATCCATTATTTTTACCAAATTTTCACTGCCTATCAAACTAGGCGTCCCTCCACCAAAGTAAGCTGTATCAAACGAGAAGTGTGAATTTTCGCTATAATTTTCTAAAACTCTGCAAATTTTTTCAGTGTACTTATCAAGTACATCTTGTGCTGCACTCACAGAATAAAAGTCACAATATGGACATTTTTTCTCACAAAATGGAACGTGGATATACAATCCCAGCTGTTTCATAAAATCTCCTTTTAAATAATTTTGCACTGCGAGGGGCTCGGCAGTCGAAAAATAACATTTTTCGACTAATTGTTTCATGTACAAATTGCTGAAACAATTTTCACCAAACAGAGTAAAACTCTATTTGGTGAAGCTGAGCCCCTCTTATGTCACGCTAAAACTTTTATTCATCAAGTTTCAGCACGGACATAAATGCGTCTTGTGGCACTTCTACCGTACCAATTTGACGCATGCGCTTTTTGCCTTCTTTTTGCTTTTCGAGCAATTTTTTCTTTCTGGTTATGTCCCCGCCGTAACACTTTGCCAAAACATCTTTTCGCATAGCTTTCACGGTTTCTCGCGCTATAACTTTTCCTCCTATACAAGCTTGAATTGGCACTTCAAACAGTTGCCTTGGAATCTTTTCTTTTAACTTTTCTGCCATCTTTCTAGCGCGTGAGTAAGCTTTTTCGCGGTGTATTATAAATGAAAGTGCATCTACAATGTCGCCATTCAGCATTATATCAAGCTTCACCAAATCTGATTCCGCATAGCCTATAACCTCATAATCAAAGGAAGCATAACCTCGCGTTTTCGACTTTAACGTGTCAAAAAAATCATAAATTATCTCATTTAGCGGCAAAACATAATGAATATCCACTCTGCTATCGTCCAGATATTTCATGTCCTTAAAAATCCCACGGCGTTCTTGGCAAAGTTCCATTATATTTCCTACATAATCTGCCGGCGCATAAATGTGAGCATTTGTTATAGGTTCTTCTGCTTTTGCAATCAAGCCTGCTTCTGGATAATTCGTCGGGTTGTCGATATAAATAACCTCTCCGTCCGTTTTTGTAAGCTTATAAATTACACTCGGTGCAGTCGTAATTATGTCAAAATTATACTCTCGCTCTAAACGTTCCTGAATTATTTCCATATGCAAAAGCCCTAAAAATCCGCATCTAAACCCAAATCCTAGCGCTACAGAAGTTTCCGGCTCAAATGACAATGAGGCATCATTTAACTGCAACTTTTCAAGAGCATCTCTTAGATCGCCATACTTTGAGCCATCAACTGGATAAATTCCACAAAAAACCATGGGATTAACTGTTCTATATCCCGGCAACGGCTCTTTAGCAGGGTCTTTTGTTGTTGTAACTGTATCTCCAACACGCGCATCATTTATAGACTTTATCGAGGCTGCTATATACCCAACTTCTCCAGCTATAAGTTCATTTCTAGGCTCAATTGAAGTTGCATGCAAAAATCCACATTCTACGACATTAAATTTGGCTCCAGTTGCCATTAACTTTATCTCGTCGCCCAATTTTACACAGCCTTCTTTTATTCTTACATAAATAATTACACCTTTATATGCATCATAATACGAGTCGAAAATAAGTGCTTTAAGCGACTTTTTTGGGTCTCCACTCGGCGGTGGAACTATTTTTACTATACTTTCGAGCACATCTTTTACATTTTGTCCCGTTTTTGCAGAAACTAATGGCGATTCGTCCGCCGGGATTCCTATTATGTCCTCAATTTCTTTCTTAACACGCTCTGGGTCGGCGCTTGGTAAATCTATTTTATTTATAACCGGAACAATTTCTAAACCCGCGTCTACCGCAAGATATGTATTTGCCAAGGTCTGCGCTTCAATCCCTTGTGACGCATCCACAACCAACACTGCCCCCTCGCAAGCCGCCAAAGATCGCGAAACTTCATAATTAAAATCAACATGGCCTGGTGTGTCAATCAGGTTAAAAATGTATTCTTTGCCGTTGTCAGCTTTGTATAAAAGTGTTACTGCACGCGCTTTTATAGTTATTCCGCGTTCCTTTTCCAATTCCATATTGTCCAGCAGCTGCGCAGACATATCCCTCATTGAGACCGATTCCGTAAGCTCTAAAATTCTGTCTGCCAGTGTTGATTTTCCATGGTCTATATGTGCTATAATGCTAAAATTTCTGATTTGCTCGCGTGGAAATGACAATATACCTCACCTCAAAAATAATTCTATAAAAATTTTCATATGCGCGCTCGGTTTTGAGCGCCCTTAGCAAGAATTATTTAATAATTCTTGCAGACAAAACGCCGCCTTTAGATGTTTTGTCATGTTCAAAAATAATATTTTTGAACACAAGGGCGCCCCGCCACGAATTTGTACTAAAAATTATAAACAGTTTTTTTATTTCTAAAATCAAGCAGTAGCAGCGTTCCCAGTGCAACTGTAAGTACCGCTATCACCTGAGAAATTTTCAAATTTATTCCGGGAATAAACAAGCTGTCAGTTCGTAGTGCTTCCACGAAAAACCGTTCTACCCCATACCAAACAAGGTAAATCCAAAAGATTTGTCCATCGTAGCTTTTGTGTTTCACACTAAAAAAATGCAATAAAAAGAATCCTAAAGCGCACCAAATTGACTCATATAAAAAGCACGGATGGACCGGTATCCCTGCTGTATTTTCACTTGTCATACGAAAAATTGTGTCAGTTTGTGAACCGAAGGCTTCTTGGTTTACAAAATTTCCCCATCGGCCAACCGCTTGTCCGATTAAAAGTCCAAGTGCAGCCAAGTCTAATGCCGCCATTAAATTAAGTTTCTTTTTTTTTGCCACAAGAAGCCCACCCAAAAGGCCACCAATAATTCCGCCATAAATTGCGATCCCACCTTCATTTATATGCAAAATTTTAATAGGGTCTTTCCAGTAAACGTCACCTGGGAAAAAAATTACATAATAGAGCCTTGCTCCAACTACACCACATAAAAGCCCTGAAATAATCGCATCTGTCATTGAATTTGAATCCAGATTAAAGCGCTTACAATTTGCCAAAACATACCAAAGTGCCAAAAGAAATCCGGCACAAATAATTACACCATACCAGTGCGCCGTAAGGCTCCCGACACTAAAAGCGATAGGATTAATTTTAAAACTCAAATTCAGCCCCGGAAAATTAACATTATAAACAGTCGAAATCATCGTTATTTTTCCTCTTTGCCAGACATTGGCAAAACGACCGATAGCGAAGAATTTTTATTATCCAATTGATGTTTTAAGCGGTCATTTACTTGCTCAATAGTAGTGTTTGCAATACACTCAATCGCATGAAACAGTTCCCTGTTGGCAAAAGTTAGACTCATCATCGCGTTAGAAATATTTTCCGGGCTATTAAGCATTGCCACATTTCTGCCGTAAACTAACTTTTTAGCTCTGTCAAATTCCTCTTTGTCTATGCCATTTTTGTGAAGTTCTTCGATAGCCTCTTTGATGATCTTTGCGACCTTATCAGGGTCTTTTGACTCACCTGAAAAAATGACCGCAGCATATCCCACACCTTCAAAATATTCGTATCCAAATGAATCATTTATTAAATTCTCATCCAGTAACTTTTTATAAAGTTTTGATGATTTCGATGCCAAAGACTGCAATATAATATCCGTTTGTGCCAACTGTTCATCGGTTACGCGTTCTTTACCAACTTTTTCTTTAAAGCCCAACTGAAACGTCGGCATAGCAATTTCAAAGTGCTGTTCAACACGGTCTGTGACCACATTGTACGGCTCATCCGGAAAAATGCATTCTGGAACTTTGTTTTCATTTGGTTTAATCATCTCATCCACAATTTTGAATACATCTTCTGGCCGCACATTGCCCGCAACGCAAAGAATCATATTATTCGGATTATAAAAATCATTGTAGCATTTGTACAAATTTGCTTTATTAATCTGTTCAATTGATTCGATCGTACCCGCAATGTCAACTTTTACCGGATGATTATGATACATCGCGCCCAATAAATTAAACATCACGCGCCAAGAAGGGTCATCATCGTACATTTTTATTTCCTGGCCGATTATTCCGCGTTCCTTTTCCACATTTTCATCTGTAAAATATGGCGACTGAACTAAATCCAAAAGTATTTTAAGTGACTCCTCGAATTTTTCTGTGCATGAAAACAAATAACAAGTCATGTCGAAAGAAGTGTATGCATTGGCACAAGCGCCGGTCTTGGCATATTTTGCAAAAGCGTCACCATCTTCACTTTCAAAAAGCTTGTGCTCAAGATAATGCGCAATTCCGTCTGGAACCTTTGTCACATCGCATTTTCCGCAGGATTTGAAACTTGTGTTGATAGATCCATACTTTGTACCGATTATCGCATAGGTCGAGTTGTAGCCCTTTTTGGGGTACACAAAAACTCTCAAGCCAGATGAATGTTCAACGTAAAAATACTTATCACCAATTCGATTACTTTTTACTTCTTTAAAAATCATTCTACACCCTCCTCATTGCCAACTAACGCATAAACTGTGTCGAGAGTTATCAAATTTGCCGCGTTTATAACCTGTTCTCTCGAAACTTTATACATTTTTTCGATAAACTGTTCCGGTGGCAAAAATTCGTCATCAAAAGCCTGAGAAAGATAGAAATTCTCAAGCCCGCTCAAAAAGTCGCCAATAGTCCGATAGCTGTTGGCCAAACTTCTTTTGGTATCATCAAGCTCTGCGTCGGTAAAATTTCCCTTTTTAATTTCATCAAGCTGATTTAATATTTCGTCTTTCGCTCTCTTTAAATTTTTCTTTTCAACACCGCTCTGTACAAGCATTATGCCCTTATTTCTGTCATATTTCGCTGAGCAATAGTAGCACAAACTTAATTTTTCGCGAACATTCAAAAACAGTTTTGATTGAGGTGTAGCGCCAAACAATGCAACCGCTACTCTAACCGGCATAACCTCGTCATCTTGAAGCGCTGCACCTGTTCTAAAACCCATAACCAATTTTGACTGTGCAATATCAAGGTCATCATACTGCTCTTTAATTTTGGTTGCTTTTCTTATTATTTGAGTCTTATAATTTATAACATTTTCCCTATTTATTCGCGAAAAAGCATTTTTAAAATTCTCCAATGCAGAACTTTCATCTAAATCTCCCAACGCCATAATCTCAATTCTGGCTGTCCTTAAGGCAGTTTTCCACGCATCAAACACGTCTTCCGGAGTAAGTTTCAGAAGTGTTTCTTTGTCACCAAGCCTACTAATACCAAATTTTTCATCTTTGCACATAAGCTGCTCACAACGCGTCTTTGCCAGAATTCTTTTGTCATTGTATTCCGAATCAATCAACTCGATAAGCTGACGCCGTTCTTGTTCCACGATCTCTTGTTTAAATGCACCATTCTCTATCAGTGGATCAAACAAAACGTCGCAAAGGAGTTTTGTGAGCTGAGACGACAAATTTTCTTCATCGAGTGCAAATTTATTATCTAAGAATGAAACCGAAATCGTCAAAGCCTGCATATCTCCAATTTTACTGACATCTGAAAAAAGTGACGCACCGTAAAGATCAGCCAGCTTTTGGTTTAAGCTTGTAAAATTAGGATATTTTTGGCATGAATTTGTTAATACAAAAGGCAAAAGTGCATAACTTGAGGCAGTTTTGCTGTCGAGAGGCAAAAACATAGTAACAGAAACTCTGCCAGTTTTAAAGCGTTCATCTTTAATAACATTAAAGTTTACACCGTTACTAATTTCGCAATGAGAAAAAATTTTTTCCATTATAGTTCCTCCTATTTATAATTAACTCACATTTTTATTATACCATAAAATTTAGAAATTTATCTATAATAAAAATGCTAATAAATATCATTTATAATTGGTAAAATATTTGACTAAACAAAAATTTATGATAAAATTATATAATAATTGCCACAAAAAATTAAAATTTGAGCTTAGATGGATAAAAATAACAAAAGGTGAGGCACAAAATGAGTACAAATATCATTTCGGTATTGATAATTTCCATAAAAATAGTATTAGCACTTTTGAGCTTAATAATATTAATTTCCTGCTTTAAATCCATGAAAAACCGTGTCAGAGGTAAGTCTGCACTGATTATACTTCAAAACGCGCAAACCAAGCAAGAATTCCCCGTTTTTTACTGGGAAAACAGTCTTGGCCGAAGTAAAAATTGCGATATAGTCATAGATGACACGGCTATTTCTCGTGATCATGCCGTACTTTTTAGGCGGAAGGAAGGCTGGTTTGTTTCGGATACACATTCAAAATCTGGCGTGTTTGTAAATGGACAAAAAATCAAAAATAAGGTCAAAATAAACCTCAATGATACAATTTCTCTAGGAAGCACCACACTCTCCTTAAAAAAAGCCTCCGACTCACGTGAAATTTCTTCTTTTTCTGAAACACAAAGCAAAATTCATCCCCTAAAACCTGCAAGAAAATTATTTCTAGTAACGTTATTTTTGATCATAGCTTGCGCTCAGCCCATAATAGAAGCTCCAACTGTTAACTTTGATTCTGTTGCACCGATTCTAAGTTTTATTTTACTATCGTGGACATTTTTTTTCGTTTCAACAGTCATCATTAAACGCTGCACATTTGAGCTGGAGACACTTGCCATATTTCTTTCTGGTATCGGACTAACCTTGATAAGTTATGCGAACCCAGATGACGCTTTTTTGCAATTGGCTGCCATTGCCATCGGAATGATTTTATTTTGCTTTATTATTTGGTTTATAAAAAACCCGGATTTTATCTGTAAAATAAGGTTTTTAATTGTAATCTTTGCGATTTTATTATTTGTTTTCAATTTAGTCTTTGCAAAAGAGATAAACGGTGCTAAAAACTGGATAAAACTTGGGGCTTTTTCTATTCAGCCATCCGAATTTATAAAAATTGCGTTTATTTTTGTGGGCACGTCAACTTTGGACGAACTACAAACCACCAAAAATTTGACCGGATTTATTGTATTTTCTGCCATATGTATCGGTTGCCTTTTTCTCATGAAAGATTTTGGTACCGCTTGTGTATTTTTCGTAACATTTTTAGTTATCTCTTTTATGCGTTCCGGAAGCCTTCGTACTTTAATTTTGTCGTGCTCCACTGCCATTCTTGGGGTATTTTTAATTTTAACATTCAAGCCGTACATAAAAGACCGTTTTGCTGTTTGGGGCCACGTTTGGGAACACATGAACGAACTGGGATATCAGCAAACGAGAGTTTTGACATATAGTGCGAGTGGTGGTCTATTCGGCGTTGGTGTGGGAAATGGGCATTTAAAAAATATTTTTGCCGCTACGGGAGATCTCATCTGGGGTATGATCTGCGAAGAAATGGGACTAATTGTTGCTGTAACTGTCGCTTTGATCATTGCTGGATTTGCATTTTTTGCCCGTTCACAAAGCACTAAAAGTCGTTCAACATTTTACTCTATCGCCTCTTGTGCAGCCGCAACTATGCTGGTTTTTCAGGCAGCTTTGCATATCTTTGGCACTACCGATATATTTCCTTTAACTGGAGTAACTTTACCTTTTGTTAGTCACGGTGGCTCAAGTATGATATCTTCTTTTGCGCTTTTGGCTTTTATAAAGGCTGCTGACGAGCGCACTTATGCTCTTAAAAGATACTAATTTTGATTTTTCGCAAATATGAAGGTGATTTTTCATGAAAAATACACGAACTCGTTCAATAGTGCTGTCTTTAATGACGTTGGCTTTTCTTTTTGGAATAGGCCTTTTTGTATATCGATTCGTTACGGCAGCTAGTCTTTGGGCACTTAGCCCGATAAATAAACATTTTTCTGGGATTAATCTTTCGAGTGCTGGTAAAATTTTAGACAGAAACGGCATAATTTTAGCCCATAGCGAAAATAATAAACGAATTTATCACAACGACGAAACTACTCGAAAAGCGGTTTTGCATACTGTTGGTGACGACAACGCTCACATTGCCACCTCCATTCAAACATTATACCGCGACGAACTTTGTGGCTATAATTTTGTTTTTGGCGCCAATACTCCGGATTTCTTTAAACAAAGCAAAAATATCCAGGTCTCACTAGACAGCGAAATTTGCAAAACTGCTTTAACTGCTCTTGGAAGCCAAAAGGGCGCGGTGTGCGTGTATAATTATAAAACCGGAGAAATTCTTTGCATGGTTAGCTCGCCCACTTTTGACCCCTATCATCCGGAAGTTATTTCTAATGATAAATCTGGACAATATGAAGGTGCTTACATCAATCGCGTTTTGAGTTCATCTTATGCACCAGGTTCTGTATTTAAACTTATAACCAGCGCTGCCGGTTTAAATTCATTCAGCGACATGGAAACCAAAACTTATTCTTGCCAACAAGTCGAAACAGTAAATGGCAAAAAAGTCACCTGCATGGGGCACCATGGTGACATAAATTTGAAAAATGCGATGATGAAATCTTGTAACATTTATTTTGCCGACTTGGCTATTGCACTCGGAAAAAATAATATGACAAAAACCGCAAATTCAATGGGTTTTAATCGAAATTTTAAATTTGATAAAATCGAAACTAAAAAAAGCGTTTATGACGTTCAAAATGCAGACAATTATAATTTGGGATGGTCTGGCGTTGGGCAGTACAACGACCTGCTAAACCCCATGCACAGCGCTATTTTAATGGGTGCGGTTGCTAACTCTGGAACTGCTGTTTTGCCGCACATCGTTATGAATATTTTTTCTGATGACGACAATAAAACTAAAAATTATCTGGAAAACAAATCCACTGAAACCTTATTGGCTGAACCCGCCGCGAACAAACTTAAAGAAATGATGCGATACAATGTCACCGCAAATTATGGTGATTCGATGTTTCCTGGATTAAATGTTTGCGCTAAAACCGGTACTGCTGAAGTTGGCGAAGATAAAGAACCTCATGGGTGGATGGTAGGTTTTTCCTCAAATGAAGCCACTCCATTTGCTTTCTCTATAATCGTAGAAAATTCTGGATACGGCTCTAAAACTGCCGGTCCTATCGCTTCTAAGGTTATGAATTCAACTGCTAGAAGGCTATCTCAATAACGTTTTTCTCCTTGACAATGGCTCCAAAATTTGATATAATTTATATTGACTTTTTAAGGAGGTTGATTTCATGGAGAATATTTTAAAAACTGTTGACATTACAAAAAAATTCTCAAAAAAAGTCGCAGTTTCAGCTGTAAATATGAATATAAAAAAAGGTGACATATACGGATTCATCGGTAGAAATGGTGCAGGTAAAACTACTCTTATTAAAATGTTGGTCGGTTTATCTCAGCCAACTAGCGGTTCTATTGAGCTTTTTGACAGCAAAAATTTAAACAAGGCTCGGCGCAAAATCGGCACGGTTATTGAGGCTCCTGCTTTCATTCCGCACCTAAGCGCTCGGCAAAATATGTTCATCCAATGGACTTTGCTTGGCTCTAAGGACAAGTCTATAATTGATGAAACTCTAAAACTCGTTGGCCTTGACAATGTTGGCAATAAAAAAGTTAAAAAATTTTCGCTCGGCATGAAACAACGCCTTGGCATCGCTATGACTTTGATGGGCGAGCCGGAATTTTTAATTCTTGATGAGCCTACAAACGGTCTTGATCCTGAAGGAATTATTGAAATTCGTCAAATGTTAAAGAAGCTAAATCAAGAAAAAGGCTTGACTATTCTTATTTCTAGCCATATTCTTGGTGAATTATCTAAATTGGCTACACGTTATGGTATAATTAATGACGGTGTTCTTATCGATGAATTTACCGAGCAAGAATTAACTGAACGCTGCCAATCCAGTTTAATTGTTAAGGTAAATGACATTAATAAAGCTTGTGAAATTTTGAAAAGTGAATTAAATACTGATAGGTTTTCTGTTCTTAATGAAAATACTCTTGAAGTTTTTGATTTCGTTGATAATCCAGGTAAGGTTAACAGTATCTTGGCCAAAAATGATATCATCATCGACTCAATTTCAAAAAAATCTGTTGACCTAGAAGACTACTTTATGAAAGTTATTGGAGGTAATAAAGATGCTTAACATATTAAAAACAGACTTTTATAAGGCTTTTAGAACACCATCCTTTTGGGTAATTTCAATCATTACTATTTTCTCTTCTCTACTGTCATCGATTGCAGTATTTTGGTTATATACCGCACCTGAATTTTCCGAATTTATAAGTGCAGTTCAACCAAACTTTTTTCAAACTGTACCGCAGGTTCTTATTGGATGTGTTTTTTTAATCGGCATTTTCGCTGTTATGTTTTCTGTTTCTGACTTCAACTATGGTACCATTAAAAACATTGCATCTAAAGGTTACAGGCGAGAATACATATATCTTTCTAAGTTCGTTACTGCCATAGGATTCGCAATAATAACCCTTTTACTTTCATTTTTAACTTCATTTATCACGGCTCAAATAATGGTAAATACAAAAATTTCGGAATTTTTTAAATATAACGAAGACTTTCACACCCTGCTTTCAAAGTATGCCCTTTCAATCGTCGCATATATATCTATTGCAATTCTTTTAGCTATGCTATTTCGTTCTTTAGGTTCTGCTCTTTCAATTTTTCTCGTTTTTTTCTTTTTAGAAAACAGCGCAGTCCAATTAATAAACAAGTTAATTCACGACATTTTTAATTCAGATTTCTCTGTTGCACCTTATTCTATTAGCGGTGCTTTTACCGACCCCGATAAAACTGTTCAAGGCGTGATTGTTGTACTTGTTTACATCGCAGCTGCAACCGCGATTGGGCTGTATACATTTAGAAAACGCGACATTAATTAAAGAATAAATTCCTTGAAATAAAAAGAGACTGGCATAAAAGTACCAGTCTCTTTTTTATAAATACAAAAGCTTAGACAAATATTTTATAAAAACAAGCGCAATTAAATCTAGATGATATTAATACAATTATAACCTTTTTATTACCCATTGCAGATATAATGCTCTCAAAAATTAATGCCATGTGCGCATAAAAAGAATTTCATCTGCCCTTTATCGGCTTTATTTGCCATATGCTGTACGAAATTTCATAATAAACAGAAAAATTAAAAAATTCACATCAAAAAATACGAACGCGAAATAGATTTTATTGGCGGAGGAAGAGGGATTTGAACCCTCGCGCCGGTTACCCGACCTACTCCCTTAGCAGGGGAGCCCCTTCACCACTTGGGTATTCCTCCAAATAAAAATTAAACTTAAAAAATCATTTATCAAAAAAACAAATCATCAAAAAATGTCAATTCGTTTAAAAATAATTAAAATCTGTAAGCTTCAGAAAAAAAAATATTTTAAAGTGTTAACCAGCTTGCCTTCCTCAAACAACTTTTTGATTTGCTCTTTGTTCATCCACTTAACCTGTGCAACTTCATCAGTTGTAGCTTTTTCAAGTGAAACTGACCCGTTATACTCAAAAAGCCATATATCTCTAATGTCATGGGAGTGTTCTCTTACTTCAGAAAATAATAAACTTCTCGAATTAGAGGATAATTCTACTCCAATTTCTTCTTTAACTTCTCTCAAAGCGCCAGTTAAACTATCTTCTCCCTTCAAAACCGAGCCTCCAACGCATTCCCACTGAAGCGGAAATGTAGGTCGATTGAAATTACGCTGTGAAATCAAATATTCCTCTTTGTTGTTGCGAATCCATACATTAACAACCAAATGGTAATAGCCGTCTGAAATTTGTTTCCCTCGAATATGATCTCTTCCAGCCAACTGTTTATCCCTTGTGTATAAGTCCCACAACTCCATTTGGTCGACCTCCAAAATTATTAAAAAACAACAACATTGGCGGAGGGGAAGGGATTCGAACCCTTGGTTCCTTTCGGAATCACTAGTTTTCAAGACTAGCTCCTTAAACCACTCGGACACCCCTCCAGAGCATCCCTTTTTATTAAATATAAGATATCATATAAAAAAATATTTGTCAACAGAAAAAAAAATATATTTTTATCGAAAAATGTTGAAATTTTTTCACATTATTATTATAATAAAAATGTCGAAAATTTTCACATTATATTATAATTTTAAGGGAGGTCATTTAAAATGACGTGCATTACTAATATTTACAAAAAAGAATATTCTGAAATCGCTGATATTCAGAGTAAAAAAAATGTATACTACAATTTAGTAAAGACGATTTCGGATAACTTAACTTATTTTGGCATAGAAATTATTTTAAAAAATGGCATTAATAACCCAGAAGAAGCCTTTTTTGATGGCATTTCGGAATCAGAAAATTACGTCAGAAATATAATCAAATTCCTTTACGAAAATTCAATAAAACCTGATGTTTCTTTAGAAATAATAAGCGATTTAGTTTCTGAAATGGAATATATCAGTTGAAAGAATGTTTTCTACAAGATATATTATGAAAAAATTCACTTCAAATATACCAATTTATCATCTTTTATGTTTATAAAATACATCATTACATTAGTTTTTAAAAATAAAAATTCCTCTTCCTTTTAGAGCGAGATCACACACCTCGTTACCGCTAGAATATTTAGCGCTTGCTCACAGCTGATAGATTCTTGGCTTAAAATTGCACTCAAGAGAACATCATCTACGTTTGTTTGTTTTTCTTCTATATTTCTTTTTCGAAAACTTAATAGTTTCATAAAATTTTACTCCAGTCAAACAAAAAAGCTATATACAGCTTTTACTGTACACAGCTTTTTAATCATTTTTAAAATAAATCTGAATAGCTTCCAGTCCTTGCTAATATTAACGTCAATTTTTCTTCTTTCAAAAGATAAACAAGCAACCAATCTGGTTGTACGTGGCATTTTCTAAAACTTTTATACTTACCAACTAACTCATGGTCTCGATATTTTTCTTCTAAAGGTTCCTACATTGCTATTTTTTTCACTACTTCTCTGAGTAACTCAAGGTCTTTCTTCGCTTTTTGAGTAATTTATAGTCTTTTTTAACCTTGAAGTCAATTTTACTTCTAACATTCCTTATCAAGCTCCTCAAAAAGTTTATCAATGTCGTTATAACCTTTGCCTTTTGGGCTAATTTTCAGTGCCTCCTTCATCGCTTGTTCAGTCTCAAAATTATATTTTGGAAATTTAACTTCAAAAGGCAATCTACCGTTTAAAACTACCTGGCTAAAAAATATTTTAACTGCTTCTGCTGCCGACATTCCTTTTAAAATTTCATCAAGTTTGGGAAATCCAGTATAAGAACGATTTTCTAAATCTTTGTCAGTGCTTTTACAGCTCTCTAAAACCTGATATCCAACATTATCTTATACTTTGAAGTTGCTTTCTGTGCCTTTCTAAAAGTAATTCATAAATCTCACCCATAGCCTCGTCAGCAACTTCATTTGCGTTTTCTGCAGTTATTTCGTCAAAGGCTAGTTTTGCCAATTTCTTGGAGTTTTCGAGCCTTATGCGAATTAGACACAATTTCTGCATAATGCTCCACATTACTGATAGAGGGAGTTATCTTCTGCACATTGAAGCAATAATTTTTTCATTTCGGCTCGACTATAGCTACCATTAGCAGTGACTTGATTCAAAACTGTCACAAAGTCAATTGGCTGGCCATTTCTTGATAGTTCTAAAATTGACTCGTAACAGCTTTTTTAATCTGTAAAATAAAAATCCTCAGCCTTTAAGATGTCAATCATTAAACTTAAGGACTTTTCCTCTAGTATTATTGTTCCGATTACCAATTGTTCCGCAACCTGTGTTATTTCGCTATTAAAGCACATACATCTTTCACCGACTTTCCATTCGCATTTTAAGTTGTTGATACCTTTCTCTAAGTTTCTTGCCAGATAAGATATTGCTGCGCCAAAAGCTATCATTCTGGCACCAGTCGATGACTTCAGCAATGTCATCAGCGTCAATTTTGTCTCTGCGAATCATCAAGTCAAAGTCTTTTGCCCATCGCTGGCGTTGAGATTCATTTTGCGGAAATTTTGAATTATTTTCTGTGATACATTTTTCCAAGAATTTCGCCAGCAAATATGGGTCACTATCGGTTTCAAAAACTTTCTTTTTCTTAACCCTTTCGTCGTTGATTTTGGACTTTTCAAAAATCTGCGACGAAGATATATTGTTATAATCTTTTTTATATTTTATATCTTGGCTGTTTTCGACTAGGAGGTATGGTTGTTCTTGACTATACCCCTGGTTATTTACGACTTCAAAACTGGTGTTTTGTGGTTCTTTTTGACCACCTTCCATACAAATTTTTATTTTTCTTTTTTCGACTTTTCTTATCTCTGAGTAGTAAGAAAAATTCGTTTCCAAGTAACCTTTTTTAACCAATAGATTTATTATCTTTGAAACTCGCCCTTTGCTCAGATTTAAAAGTTGTGCAAAATATTCATTGTTTGCAAAACAACCATCATCCTGCTCTGAAAGTGTGCTCACTACCGACAACACTATTTCTTCAGTGATATTCAAATCGTTCTGACAACAAATTTCTTTTGGTATCCAAATACCTTTAAAATCTCTTTGCATCAAAAGTTCCTCCCACTAAAACGGCAAATCATCAAATACAGACTCATTAGCTTGCTGATTTTCTTTTTCAGTGATAATTTCATAGACAATAAAACCTTTGTAATACTTACCGTCTTGCTGTTTTGAGTAATATTTTGCAACTAACCAAATTTCATCTTTGGACTTGTACTCT
>UMBM01016615.1_pt1 | contig 63851 bp, 56 predicted proteins | sample 1963971 | NCBI WGS metagenome assembly UMBM01 (sample SAMEA4835942, study PRJEB28245) | human gut metagenome | biome: gut microbiome; material: fecal sample | place: Denmark | collected 2008 | reverse complement strand
GCAGAGCCCCACGAAAGAATGGCAAGTTTTTTATAGTATGGGCGGTTTTCTTTCTCCATATCCTATTCCCGAAAGGGGATGTGCTGTATGAACGAAAGAGAACACTGGCAGAGATTTTTGCAGACAGGACAGGTGGCGGATTATCTGCGCTACCGCAGACAGGCGGAAAAGGAATCGCAAAATCCGCGCCGCCGTATAGAGGAAGCATCAAGGCATAAGCATTTTTATTAAGCATTTTTTCAGTGCTTTAGGAAGGAAACGAGGTCGGCTATGGGAACGGAAAAGCTGCGCGGCATTGTCCTGCGTGAGCAGGCAAAGGGTGAGAGCAATAAGCAAATTGTGCTTCTGGCGCAGGGCGTGGGTCGTGTGCTGCTTTCTGCCCGCGGTGCCAGAAGAGCGAAAAGTAAGCTTCTGGCGGCAACGCAGCTGTTCTGCTATGCCGATTTTGTGGTCTATGAGGGTAAGGGCTTTTATTCCGTCACGCAGGCGGAGCTGAAAAACAGCTTTTACGGTCTGCGGCTGGATATGGATAAGTTCTCCGAGGGCATGTATCTGGCGGAGCTGACGGAACGCAGCTGCCCTGCCGATATGGAGCAGGATGCTGTGTTGGAGCTTTTGTATTATGCCTTTCTTGTGATGGATAGGGGGATTCTGCCGCCGAAGCTGATTTCCCGTATCTTTGAATTGAAGCTTTTGCAGCTGAATGGGCTCTTTGCGTCAGATGTATGCCATATCTGCGGCGAAGGCGAGGGGACACTCTATTTTGACGGCAGGATGGGTGCGTTTTACTGTGAAAAGCACCGCACAGAGGATAGCATTTTTGTTCTGGATGCCGTCCGAAGGGCGGTTCGGTTTGTGCTGGAAAGAGAGAGCCGCGCGGCGTTTGGCTTTCAGCTTTCCGCCGAAGCACTCGAACAGCTGACCTTTATCCTACGGAAATATTTGGAGGTTCACATGGGCATAAGGCTGAAAACACGCGATTTTTTTGAACAGTGAATAAAGTATCGTACATTTTTTGTCTATTCCTTTGCAGAAAGGCGGGAAAATACACGGATTTAAGTGCAATTTTTTGCCTTGACAGAAAAAGAGAAAAGCGTTATCATAAACCACAAGTTAATCATTACTGCGATGAAGAAGAGGAGTATCTGCGGAGCATTTGCAGAGAGTTGTCGGTTGGTGTGAGGCAGCGGTGCGAAACAGAGAAGGGCACTTTGGAGCAGTGTCACAAGAGAGGGTTGATGCGTCGGCATCAATCAACGAGGGTGGAACCGCGGAAGATTTTAAGAGCTTTCGTCCCTTGCTGAACAGCGAGGAGACGGGAGCTTTTCTAGTTTCTATTCGTCCCTTGCAAGATATATTGGTTGTTCTATCTGAAATCAGACAGCGTCTGATTTCGCATAGGGTCAAGGGGATTATCCCCTTGCAGGGTGTGTGGGACAGCGTCCCACGGAAATAAGGAGGAATTCAAATGGCAGTAGAATCTATGGAAAAAATCGTAGCATTGGCAAAAAACAGAGGCTTTGTTTACCCCGGTTCCGAAATTTACGGCGGTCTGGCAAACACATGGGATTACGGCCCTCTGGGTGTAGAGCTGAAAAATAACATGAAAAAAGCTTGGTGGAAGAAATTTATTCAGGAAAACCCCAAGAATGTCGGCGTTGACTGTGCAATCCTGATGAACCCCCAGACATGGGTGGCTTCCGGTCACGTTGGCGGCTTCTCCGACCCTCTGATGGACTGTAAGGAATGTAAGGAGCGTTTCCGCGCCGATAAGCTGATTGAAGACCACATGGCATCCCATGATATGCCCGAAGTGGTTGTAGACGGCTGGACAAATGAAGAAATGAAGAAATTCGTAGACGATAATCAGGTTGCATGCCCTTCCTGCGGCGCGCATAACTTCACAGATATCCGTCAGTTTAACCTGATGTTCAAGACCTTCCAGGGCGTAACAGAGGATGCGAAAAACGTGGTTTATCTGCGTCCCGAAACCGCACAGGGTATCTTCGTAAACTTCAAAAATGTGCAGAGAACCACAAGAAAAAAACTGCCCTTCGGTATCGGTCAGATTGGTAAATCCTTCCGTAACGAAATCACACCCGGTAACTTCACCTTCCGTACCAGAGAATTTGAACAGATGGAGCTGGAATTCTTCTGCGAACCCGGTACAGATTTGGAATGGCTGGATTACTGGAGAAAATACTGCAAAAACTTCCTGCTGAGCCTGAATATGACAGAGGATGCGATCCGCCTGAGAGATCACTCTCCCGAAGAACTGTCTCACTACAGCAAGGGCACAACAGATATCGAATATAAATTCCCGTTCGGCTGGGGCGAGCTGTGGGGCATTGCGGACAGAACCGATTATGACCTGACCTGCCACCAGAACACAAGCGGCGAGGATATGACATATTATGATCAGGCAAAGAATGAAAAATATGTGCCTTACTGCATCGAGCCTTCTGTTGGTGCGGACCGTGTAACGCTGGCATTCCTGTGCGATGCTTATAACGAAGAGGAGGTCGGCGAAGGTGATGTCAGAACCGTTCTGAAATTCCATCCCGCACTGGCTCCCATCAAGGCGGCTGTTCTGCCTCTGAGCAAAAAGCTGAACGAACAGGCGGCAGAGGTTTATGCAGCACTGGCGAAGGAATTTAACTGCGATTATGATGACGCAGGCTCTATCGGTAAGCGCTACAGAAGACAGGATGAGGTCGGCACACCCTTCTGCATCACCTACGATTTCGATTCCGTTGAGGATCACTGCGTAACCGTGCGTGACAGAGATACCATGGAACAGGTAAGAATGCCTATCGCAGAGTTGGTTCCTTATCTGAAGGAAAAAATGGAGTTTTAAGCCATGAAACCATTTGAAGGCTTTACTGCGGAAACAATAGATTTCCTCTGGGAGCTGCGGGTGAATAACAGCCGCGAATGGATGGAGGAAAACCGCGACCGCTATAAGCGCGTGCTGAAGGAACCCTTTGATAGCCTTGCGGCGGCGCTTGTGGCGGAAAGCACAGCCTTCGGCGGAAGGGAAATGAAATGCTCCGTTTCCCGTATCAATCGCGATATCCGCTTTTCCAAGGATAAAAGCCCTTACCGCGCAAGCCGTTGGGTTGTGCTGTATGATGCGGCATTGCAGGGAACGGCATGGAAAGAACGCCCTTCCTTCTATTTCGAGCTGAACCCCGAAGGCTATGAGCATGGCCTTGGCATGTGGTGCAGTCCGTCTGCCTTCCTTGCGGCATACCGCAGAAAAATCGAAAGCAATCCTGCGGCGTTTGAACGTATGGCGAAAAAATTTGAGAAAGACCCTCTTTTCCGTCTGGAAGGGAGAGCATATAAAAAATTCAAAAATGAAACGCTTTCCCCGCTTTTGCAGGCGTGGTATCCCAAAAAGGATGTCCTGCTTGTGGCACACGGCGGTATGGAGGATATCCTCTTTTCCCCTGAATTACCACAGTTCCTCGCAGAGGGATGGAGCAGGCTCAAAAATTTCTATGCTTTTCTGGATGCCATTGAAGCGGAATAAAAAAGGAGTGGATTTAGGATGAAAAGAAATACGGTAAAAAGAAACGTAAGCCTTGCCTTAGGTGCGGTGCTGGTTTTCGGTGCAGTTCCTGCCTATGCGGCGGACGCTGTTACAGTAAACCTGAACGGCAGTCAGATGGAGTTTGATGTAAATCCCGTGATTGAAAACAGCAGAACCCTTGTGCCGTTCAGAAAGATTTTTGAAGCACTGGACTGTGCCGTTTCCTATACGAAGGAGAATGGCGCGCAGGTGGTTACGGCAAACAGAGGCAATCAATGGATCACTCTGGAAATCGGCAAAAACGAAATCACCGTTGATGGCGAAACAAAGAAGCTGGATGTTGCGCCGAAAATCGTAAACGGCAGAACCCTTGTGCCGCTGAGAGCCATTTCCGAAGGTCTGGACTGCACGGTTGATTGGTCTGCCGATACCAAAACCGTGGATATTCAGAAAAAACAGGGGCAGTATGCCGTTACATCCGCACATATTTCCAAGAATATAACAGATGATAAGGGAAATATTCTGATTACGATAGCGTTTGAATACCCCGTCATTGAAAATAAGGACAATAACGCCTTTATCACAGCGGTAAATGAACAGTATAAAAAGGATGCCGAAGCTGCTATTTCCGAAGCGGAAGCGGAATTTAAGGATTCTGCCGCGGCAGTCCTTGCTTCCGAGGGCAAGAATTACCATCCAATGGTTTTCACACGCTCCTTTGAGGTTAGTCTGAATCAGGATAACCTGCTTTCTATCACACAGCTGGATTATGCGAATACCTACGGCGCACATCCCAATACGCTGAAAAGCTCCAAGACCTTCAATCTGGCGGAGAATAAAGCGCTTACGCTGAGCGAGGTTCTGGGGAAGAATGCCGCCGATACGGATAGCTATGTGAAGGAAAAATTTGACGCGTATGTCAAAGAAACCGTAGGCGAATTGCTTGAGTATTATCAGCAGAACAGCGAGAAAGCACTCTCCGCAGTTAATTTCTGCCTGACGGAGGACGCACTGGTTCTGTATTATAATCCTTATGATATCCTGCCTTACGCGGCAGGCTCGCCGGAGGTAAAAGTACCTTATGCGGATACAACCGTAAAGCTTGCTTTGTCTGAAAGCTGATGGTTTTAAGGCAATAAAAAGGAAGGGATGTTAACCCTTCCTTTTTTATTGCCTTTTTTATCCTAATTTAGACCAATCGCGTGTTTCGCGCAGCTCTGTCCATTTTTCATGCTTGGAATTCTCTTTGAATTCGTAGTAATGGCTGTTGGTTGCCTCCTGCACGGGCAGGTAATACCAGCTGCTTGTATCAGCGTTATCCGTCCATGTAATCATGTCGGGAAGCAAATCCGCCGGAGTCTCAGGGAGACGCTTCAGCACACGGTTTACCAGAGACATGGTTTCTGCACGGGTAATCTGATTCTGGGGACGGAATGTATCGTCGCCGTAGCCGCTTACCCAGCCATGGTTCGCCGCAACCGTAATCTCGCCTTCTGCCCAATGCCCGATGATATCGGTGAAGCTTACGGGCGTTTTGTCGCCGTTGTTGTCAAAGCGTGTTGCGATTGCCGCAAATTCCGCACGCGTGATGGGTGCGTTCGGGCGGAATGTCCCATCGGGATACCCTGCGATAATGTCCATCCTGCTCAGCGTGGAAACGGAGCTGCAATACCATGCATCCGCCGCCACATCGGAGAAATCATTCTGATGTGTGAAGTTTTCACTGCGGATACCATTCTCAAGCAGACGGAAGAAGATTGCCGCTACCTCTGCACGGGTGATGGAATTCTGTGGCTGTACTTCGCCGTTTTCATAACCTACCACATAAGCAAAGTGGTCAGTGTTGTTCAGACCCAGTGCGTCATCATCAGGAATTTCTACTGTCGGCTTGGGCTTGGGACGATGTCCGCCGCCACCGCCACCGCCGCCGGAGGATTCCTTGGTGTAGGTTACAGTGATTACCGTATCCGCAGGCTTGTCGGCAGGAATTGTGCCGGAAACTGTGGCTTTATCTGCCTTGTAGCCTTCGATAGCAGGGCTGTCAATGGAATAAGCCGCACCTGCTTTTACGTTAATAACTGCAGCCTCCGCAGCCTTTGTGCCGTCGGAGTAAGCATAATGAACCGTAACCTTGTAAAGCTGTTCATGTGCCGCTTTTAAACCAAATTGAGTAGGAGCGGTTTCATCTGTTACATAGGCATCGAAATATTTTTGACCATCCTCTGTTTCTGCTCCCCAACGAGAACACCGACCATCCTTATAGCCGTCATAGAACCAACCTGTAATTTTTTCGCCATCAGAAGCAAGCTTTCTGTCACCCGACATTTTTGTTGCATCTGCAAGAGAAATCATACTATTAGCACCAAATGTGAATAAATCGTCACCGGCTGTTTGTGCAGCATTGTTATACAATGCATTGTCTTCGGCGAGTATAATATTTGAGGTAACTCCATAAATACCACCGCCGTAGCTTGCTTGGTTGTTGCAGATAGAAGCACTGTTATTATTTGTAATAGATTCTCCTCCATTAGAATCCGAATTTGTGGTATTTTCACCAATAGTAATTGTTGCGCTTTGGCTGTAAATACCACCACCATAACCATTTGTTGCTTTATTACCATACAATTCACTGCCGGACTTAATAGTAAGTATTGCATTATTTTTTGTTTCAAGTAGATTGCAAATTGCAATGCCTGCACCATTTGCAGCTTCATTTTTGTTAATGGAGGAGCCGTTCTGTAAAGTAATATGGGTATTAGCTGCGGCAGTACACAAAGCAAAAATACCACCGCCAAAAGAGGCGTTATTATCGGTAATTTCAGCATGATCTAAGGTTAATTCACCCATACTATAAGCTACGATACCACCGCCTTGGTCACCGCCGATATTCAAGGCAACAGTAGAATTCTGAATCGTCAAATCAAGTCCGTCACCACAGTAGATACCTCCGCCAATAGGAACCATGAATTCAGTTTCTTTTTGTTTAGAGGTCATATACTCTGCACGGTTATTTTGAATACGTGTGTTTTGGGTAATTGTACAAGAGTTTTTTCCAGTAACATAAAGTCCTCCGCCATATAAGGAATGGTTATCTTGAATTACAGAAGCCTCGATGTTTACCAAAGTATTGCTTGCACAAATACCACCGCCGTCATCTATGGCAGTATTATTTTCGATAACAGAATTGTTTTTAATGGTTAGAGCACCGCCGATAGACAAAATGCCGCCGCCGTCAGCAGCCTCATGCTCTTCAAGGTCAGCAGTGTTTTCATAAACGTGAACATTGTCCAAGGTTAGATTTGCATCCTTTGCATAGATACCACCACCACCTGTGCATTCACTGCCGGCACCGCCGATACCGATTGCTTTGTTTTCAGTAATGGATAAGTTGTGTAAGTTAACGGTTGCATCTTGAATAGAGAAACCGCCGCCATTAGAAAGATTATTACCTCCGGTAATCTTACCTTTTTCTTCTGCACTGCTTGTTATGGTAACATTAGTTTCCGCGCCGGTAATGGTTACAACGGAATCGTCACCGAAACCTGTTAAGGTTTTCCCCTTCAAATCCAGTGTAATAGATTTGTTGATATTGATGTTTTCGGTTACATCCTTCGCCAGTACAACGGTCTCGCCGTTTTCAGCCGCGTCGATTGCCGCCTGTAGTGTTTCGTAGGTTCCCTCTTTACCATCGATGGTTGCCGCATACGTCACTACTTCGCCAGTTGTTTCGCCTTTGCTTTCGTCTTTGTTTTCATCTTTACCCTCGGAAGGAGTAGTGTTGTCCTTGCCTTCCTCAGCTTCTCCACCGCTTACAGGTGTAGGTAAAGGCGTTAAGGTTTCATTTTCACCCTTCTTCTCCTCGCCAGAAGAAGCAGGAGCACCGGTTGTCCCTAAAGAAGGGGCAGGGTCGTTCGTCTGTCCGCCTTCCTCAGATGTGCTTGCTAGTTTGTTCCCTTCGTTGTTGGCTGTTCCGCTTCCGTTGGACGAGCCGTCAGGCTGTTCTGTAGCAGACGCGATATTCGTCTGCTGAGAGCCTTCGCCCCCGGCACCATCCTCTGCGAATACCCCAACCGGCGGCAGGGCAAGCGTCATAGAAAGTGCCAATGTCCAAGTGAGAAGCTTCTTGCCTTTGTTTTTCTCTGTCATAAAAACCCCCCTTTTCCTGTCTGCGGGTTTCGGAACAGGGAAACAATATGTATTTCGGTAGCCGGCTGTCCTGCGGCAAATCCCCTCGCCGTTTAGACCCTTGGCTTTGCGACATCGGCTTTCGCCGATTGTGCCTTTTTCTGTACATACGCCCGTTCCTGCGTCCGCACAGAAATAAAAATAGTTACATTGTTTTATATAAGAATAGCATAGCATATTTACATAAAAAGACAAGTGCCTTTTTATTTTTTTGTAAAATTTTGCCATACAAAAAGAGACAAAATCCTTAAAAAAGAGTATAATATGAAAAAACGATGAACGAGGTGAACCCTTTTATGAATGATTTCGTAAAGAAAATGTTGGATTATAACCGTGCCTTCGTGGAGCATGGTCTCTATGAAAAGTATACCACAACCAAGTATCCGGACCGTAAAATCGCCATTCTTGCCTGTATGGATACCCGCATGACGGAGCTTCTGCCTGCCGCCCTTGGCTTGAAAAACGGCGATGTCAAGCTGATTAAAAACGCAGGCGGCCGCGTGATGCACCCCTATGGCAGTGTCATTTTCAGCCTTTTGGTCGCAGTCTATGAGCTGGGCGTGGATACGGTCGTTGTCATCGGGCATGATGATTGCGGCGGTCGCCTGCTTGACCCGAAGGAAATGATTGCCAAGATGAAGGAACGCGGCATTTCGCAGGAAGCGATTGACCATGTGGATGAAAACCATAAAAACGTGGAGCAATGGCTGACCGGCTTCGGGGATATCAATCATTCTGTGCAAAGCACCGTCGATGCCATTCGGGAGCATCCGCTGCTGCCAAAGGATCTGGAGGTGCTCGGCTTCATCATGGACCCCCATACGGGCGCAGTCCGCGGCGTTTCCGAGAGAAAGGAATAAAATATGAAAATCAGAAAGTCGCTTTTTGTCTAAGCAAAGGGCGGCTTTTTTCTTTACGGAAAATTTATAAAATTCCGCTTGACAGAATGGACATACAGTTGTATGTTATAAATAAACATACACTTGTAGGTAAAAGAGGTGAACCCCATGGAAAAACAGAAATTACCCGATACAGAGCTCAAGGTCATGCAGGCAATCTGGCATATCGAACCCCCTGCCAGTACCTCTGCCGTCCGCGAGGAGCTGCAAAAGGAACGCCCTTGGAATTTATCCGCTTTGCAGACCCTTCTGGGCAGACTGGTGCGCCGTGGATTTTTGCAGACGGAAAAGCAGGGCAAAAGCCGCTATTATACCCCCCTCGTCACAGAGGAGGATTATCTCGCGGAGGATAGCCGCCGCTATTTTCAGAAATGGACGGGTGGCTCTCTCAGGGATTTGGTTGCCTGTCTTTATGTCAATCATTCGGTTACAAAAGAGGACTTAGAAGAATTGAAGGCGTTTATCGAGGACGAAACGGAGGGGTGAGCGGCTATGCGTATTTTTCTGGAATATTTGAAGGTCAGTCTTTGGATGCTTCCGATTATTCTGCCGGCACTCTGGCTTCTGCCGCGCCTGTCTAAGCGGTATGCCGCAAGGGTGTCCTATGTCATCTGGCTTGTGCTTGCCGTGCGTCTGCTCATTCCGTGGAATCTGACCCTTCCGCAGGAAACCGCCCCCATCCATGTGGCAATTTCCGAGGAGCAGGCGAATGAATGGGTGCAGGCGAAATTCAATCCCGTGCAGGCACCGCCAAAGGCAGAAGGCACAGCAGCCGCGGCACAAAAGCAGACACAGCCCCAAGCCGAACCCTTGCAGCCCTTGCAGATTGGCTTTGCCCTTTGGTTGGCAGGTGTGCTGGTTTTCGTCCTGCGGACAGTGGTTTCTGTTTTTCGGATGAAAGCCCTGCTCCGCCGTTGGGAGAAAGAGCCCTCCGCCGAAGCAAAGGCGTTTTTCGCCGAAACGGCAGGCAAAACGCAGCCGCGGCTCATGGTTTGCCCTGTGCTGGAAAGTCCTATGGCGGTCGGTTTATTCCGCACAACCGTCTATCTGCCCCATGAGCACTACACCGCGCAGGAGCTGGAAATGATTTTCCGTCATGAGCTGATCCATTGGCGGCGGAAGGATTTGTGGTATAAGCTGCTGCTGCTTGCCGCAAGAAGCATCCATTGGTGCAACCCTCTGGTCTGGCTGATGGCAAAGCGCGCGGAACGGGATTTGGAAATTTCCTGCGACAGCATGGCAGTGCAGGGCAGGGATGCGGCGTATCGCAAGGCGTATGGGCTGATGATTTTGCAGGAGGCGGAGCGCAGCATCGAAAAACAGGCAGCGCTGACAACCTGCTTCACCGATGGGAAACGGGCATTGCAGGAAAGGCTGGTGGAGATTATGAATCAAAGCAAACGAAAAAAGGGCATGGCACTGGTTTCTGTTATGCTTGTGCTGACATTGACCTGCGGCTGCCTCATCAGCTGTGGGAAGGACGAGAAAGCACCGGAGTCCACGCAGGATACAGCAGCAGGCCAAGGCACCCTGACCGCAGAACAGCGCAAGCTGACTGAGCAGTGGGCAGAGGCTCTTTCCGACAGAGATGGCAAAATCCGCTATAAAGAGATGGGCAAGGCTGCCAAGGCGCAGTTTATCGCAGAGCAGAAGGCACTTGATGGCGAGGATTGGAATTATGTCATCGGCGGCTCCAGTCCTTGGGTGGATTCCTATACCATCGAGGAGCGCGAAAACGCAGCCATGATTACCTATACCATGCAGGATAGCGAGCCTGCTTATTACACCATGAAGGAGCTGCTGAAATTCGGTAAGGAAAACGGTAAAACCGTTGTCGCAGGCTATCTCACCTCCAATCTCTATTGGGAGGACGGCAAGGTGCATCCTACCGTTTCCCGCACAGAATCGGATTTGGACGAAGGTATCTGGGACTTTCTTTCGCAGAGCGTGGTCGGCTTTATCAGCCAAAGCGGTTGGGATGTGTTTGAATTGGAGGCCTTCAATTTTAACCGCATCAGCGTGACACGCACCCCTCTTTCAAACGGCAGAGAACAGGTAACCGTGGATTTCGGCTTGAATATGCATTATAGAAATCCCTTCCGCGATCCCGATGAGGCAGGCTACATCAAGCGCGCGAAGGAGGCTGGGCAGTCTGTGTATGCGGTGTATTATAAGGAATATTATGAGGAAAAAGAGGGAAATACCTATTTCCGCTTTACCTGCGAGGTGCAGGCGGATGCACAGAAAATCAATGAGGACACCTGCTATCCGGAAACCTTCCATCTCTATAATGATGATTTCGATCCGCATAGGATTACCTTTTATAAGAAAAATCCTGCTTGGGATGGCTGGTATGACGAAACACCTACGGATGGCTGGTTCTGCACCGTTACCCCTGCCAAGGATGCGAATACCGTCACCGTTGCCAGAAAAATCCGTATCGAGGATGCCACAGGCAGAACGAATAACGGCTATTTCGATTTGAATCTTGACTATACGACCACCCTCCCCGTTGCGGAGAATGCAGCCTTTACCGTTGGCGGCGCAGGCGAAGCCCCTGCCATGCTGAACGCGAAGGAATGGCTTTCTCGTCTGCAAAGCGGAAAGGTCGGGCAGAGCGTGACGCTGTTCTTCGGGACAGATGCAAACGGAAACACCGTAATCACCGAGGGCAGAGAAGGCTTCTGGTCGAAGAAGACCGCCTGATTTGTCGATATTCCCAAGGGGCGCGCACATTGCGCGCCTCTTTTTCCTGTGCTATACTAATGACATTTCAGAAAGTAAGGAGTGACTGCAATGAAGATAACCTATCTGCACCACAGCGGCTTTTCCGTTGAAACCGAAACAAAGGTGCTTTTGTTTGATTATTATACAGAAGGCGGCAGAAAAGCGTATTTCGACCCTGCCGCATACCCCGATAAAGCAGTTTTCGTCTTTGTCTCCCATGCGCATGAGGACCATTATGACAGACGGATTCTTTCCTGGGCAAAGCTCCCCAATGTCCGCTATGTGCTTTCCTTTGATGTGCGGACAGAAGCAGGCTTTGAAGGCAGAGTCCTCCGCGCCGAGCCGCATCGGACGTACGATTTTGACGGCATTTCCATCCAAACGCTCAGGTCCAATGATGAGGGCGTGGCGTTTCTGGTCAAGGCGGATGGCAAAACCATCTACCACGCAGGCGATTTGAACTGGTGGCACTGGAATGGCGAGCCGGAGGACTTTAATGCCCATATCGAAAAAAGCTATACTACGGAAATCAATCGGCTGAAGGGCGAGAAAATAGACGTTGCCTTTGTCCCTGCGGATCTGCGCCTACAGGATAAATATTTCTGGGCGGTCAATTATTTTCTCAAGACCGTCGGCGCAAAAAGGCTGTTTCCCATGCACTTCTGGGGACGCTTTGATGTCTGCACGATGCTGCGTCAGCTTGGCTATGGCGAAACGATTGCGGAAATCACGCAGGAAAACGAAAAATTTGAAATTTAAACGGAAATTCTTAAGGAAATCTTCAAGTTCTTCCGTGGAATTTCATTTATACTAAGGATAGAAAAGAATCGGTCGAAATTCTGATTTCGATTGCGGCTTAGTTTTTAGCGGAAGAAGGAAAAGCAATGAAGGGGAAAAATTGGAGGGAATATGAACCGCCGAAGCGCCGTCGGCGCAGAAGAAGAAAGGGCGGACTTTTGCGCAAGCTGTGTTTCGCATTGGTACTGTTTTTAGTTGGCTATGTCGGCTTTCTGGTCTATTATAATTTCGGCAAGCCCTATACTGTTGCACTGGATGCAGGGCATGGCGGGGCGGATGTCGGCGCAGAGGGCGTGATACAGGAGGTCGCACTGACGGAACAGACTGTAGCCGAACTGCAAACCCTTCTGGAGGAGGACGGACGCTTCCGCGTGGTGCTGTCCCGTAAGGCAGGCGAGGGTGCAACCGTCACCGAGCGTAACCATAAATTCCGCCGCAGACACCCCGATTTAATGCTCTCTGTCCATGGCAACGCAAGCGACAGCAGCAGTGCCAATGGCTTTGAGTGCTATCCTTCGCCGCCCGGCTATGAAAACTATGAAGAAAGCCTTGCCTTTGCTACATGTCTGGCGCAGGAAATGCAAAATATAGGCGCAAATCTCCGCGGTACGGGCATCGCAGGCGTGCGCTATGGCTATTATGATGAAAATGGCAACAAGCTGCTGTGTGATTCGAGCGATACCACGGTCTATTCCTATGATACCTTTGGGATGCTCAAAAATATGAGCTGCCCTGCGGTTCTGGCGGAGCAGTGCTTTATTACAAATCCTTCCGATGTGGAAAGCTTCGGCACGGAGGAGGGCTGTCAGCGCGCCGCCCAGGCGTATTACAAGGCTATCTGCAATTACTTAGAACATACAAAAAAAGAAAGTCCTCTTTCGGGGCGGTCCAATAAAACAGTATATTGTTTTCGGGAAGCGGCATGAGTAATCATGCCGCTTTTCCGTTCATAACGTCATAGAGTAAATTGGCGGGGAGTATGCCGATATAGTTGTAGCTGATTGTCACATCCTGCACTCGGTGTCCGCTGGACTTGTCCGGTGCATGAACATATACAGCATTGACCATATCGTTCAGAATAGTGGGTGTCAGCTTCTCCAAGTACAGGTATTTCTTTGCCTGTCGGATAAACCTATCAACATTCTCCGCTTGATCTTCTTGATTCTGTATTTCGTTTTCAAGCATTTCAATCTTGACTCTCAGGTCTGCCTGCTCTTGCTCATAATCATCAGACAACATCTGAAAGCGAGCTTCGGACAGTTTGCCGTTGACCATATCCTCGTAAATACGCTTGAACAATCTGTCCAGTTCAGCCAGACGATTTTCGGATTTCTGCAGGGTTCGCTTTTTGGCAGAAAGGTCTTTCTTTGCTTCCTCGCTTCGCTTTGCACCCAACGCTCTGCGGAACGCATCCTCATAATCGGCAACACACTGGATCACCAACCTCATGTGTTGAAGTGTACCTTCTTCCAGCACCACAGCTCGGATGAAGTGAGTGTCGCAGACCTCCTTGCCCTTTTTACGGGAAGTGGAGCATACAAAGTGATCTTGTCTGGTTTCAAAACTGTTGCTGGTACAGTAGTACAATTTCTCACCGCAATCGGCACAGCGGACGAGACCGGAGAACATATTGGTCTTGCCTGTTCTGGCGGGTCTGCGTTTGTTCTTGCGAAGTTCTTGCACACGGGTAAAGGTTTCTTCGTCGATAATGGCTTCATGGGTATTCTCGAAAATCTTCCATTGCTCTGGCGGGTTTTCGATTTTCTTTTTGCTCTTGTACGACTGCTTACGGGTTTTGAAGTTGACCATGTGACCAAGGTATTCCTGCTTCTCCAGTATGCCGGTGATGGTTCGTGGCGCCCAATCGTAAGGGTTATCGGGTGTCTTTGCAGGAGCATTTCGTCCCATCTTCATCCAATGAACTGTCGGACAATCCACCTTTGCTTCTTTCAGCTTCTTGGCGATTTGAGAGGGACCGAAGCCCGCCATGCACCATGCGAAGATCTGACGGACAACTGCAGCGGCTTCATCGTCCACAATCCAATGTCTCTTTGGATTGTCGGGGTCTTTCATATAGCCGTAGGGTGGGTTGGTGGTCAAATACTCACCAGATTCACCTTTCTGCTTCATAACCGCTTTGACTTTTTTACTGCTGTCCTTGACATAGAACTCGTTGATGATATTCAAGAACGGAGTAAAATCATTGTCCTGTTGATTGGCGCTGTCCACACCGCTGTTCACGGCGATGAAACGGACATCATGTTCGGGGAAAAGCATTTCCGTGTAAAGACCGACTTCCAGATAGTTTCTTCCGATACGGCTCATATCCTTTGCAATGATAACGCCGATCTTGTTGTCCTTTACCAGTTCGATCATGCAGTTCCAATTGGGGCGGTTGAAGTTAGCACCGGAGTAACCATCGTCCACAAAAAACTGGATGTTTCGGAAACCTTGTTCTTTTGCGTATTTCTTGAGAATCGCCTTTTGATTGACAATGCTGTTGCTCTCTCCTGTGAGTTCGTCATCACGACTTAATCTACAGTAGATAGCAGTAATTTTGTCAGACTGCCTGTTCATGTCTTGTTCCTCCTTAATCGGCGGGCAGTCTGCCAATACAGGATTGCTTGCATATATCATATCACACATTCGTGAATAAATCCACCCTTTCGTTATAATATTTTTTGAGCATTTTTAATTATCTTTTGCCATGTGGTCGAGCAGTTTACCGGAAAGACTTCGTGTTCCATCGTAACTTCCGTTAAAGCGGTAAGTAGTCTGACCGGAGTGAATGGTCACGGTGATCTTCGGCAACGCTGCCGCACAGTAGTTGTGAACAACTATGTTGCCATTTTCTTTGACTGCGTAATTTCTGTTTTTCTTTTCGTTCATATAAAAATTGTCCTTTCTGTTTTGTGGTGGCATGTTCCCAATTGGGGAACTTGTCGGATGGGAATGAAAACGAATCGAAGGGAATGATTAACGCTCCTGTTCCTGTTTGTGTTCGATTTTTCTGCCAAGGGTCTGCTCGATATTGTGGCGAATGGTATCAAGTCGCTGTGCTTCTTCCTTGGCGGTCTGGTACTGGTTGTAAAGCTCGTTTTTCTTTTTGATAAACTGCTCCACTTCCGTCTGCAACGCCTTGTGGCTCGGTAGCTTCTTCAAGCCCTTGGAATCAAAGTAGCGTTTGGCGGCACTCAGAATGATGAAGTCGCTGTCATGTTCATCACGGTATTTCTGGCGAGCTTTCTCATTTTTGCAGGCTTTCATTTCGTCGATTACACATCGGGTCTTGTGATAGTTCAGCACATGATTACGAAGCTCTTTCTTTTCTGCGATTGTAGCTTCCACTGATTTCATTTCTGTGCGAATATCGCTCAGCTTTTCGTGGACGGCATCACAGGCGGCAGCCAATGCTTCGGGAGAATCAAATCCCAATTCCTTATACAGCAGATAGGCACGGCTGGCATTTTTGAGATTGTGTTTCTTTGCCCAATGCTCGTAACCTTTTCCTTTTTCCTTTGCGGCATCAATATCTACCATGCGGCTGACAGTATCACGCTCATTGATAATTTTCTGCATAGCGGGTGCAGAATGGATAGTGTCGGTTTTTGCTCTCACTCGTTTTGTGTTTCTGACAAAGATTGCGAATACAGCAGCTTTATCAAAATCGTCACCCAGCTTTTGTGCTGTGATGGGCTTGGTGCGGTCGGGTGTGAGATAGGACAAGCGCCCACGGCTCTCTTTGACGGTAATGCCACGGCGGAGAAGTTTTTCTGCAAAGTCTTCAAAGCTGACAGCATCAGAAAGTGCTATGCGGATTTCTTCACGGAGCTTGTCTTTGTCTGTTTCAAACTTGGTCTGTTTGATGGACAAGCCCTGTTCGGCAAGCTCGGCATTTTCTTCATCCAGTGCAAGCTGTCCTTTCTTCTTCGCCCAATACTCACGCTCGGTCACTCTGGTCTTACTTCCGTTCAGAAGATCAATCTGATACAGACCTGCATCGTGGCACATCTCCATGACCTCGGCACGAAAGTATTCCATAGCTGCGTTGGTGCATCGGTGCTTCATGCCCGGTTGCGTATCGCATGGTCTGTCCATGTACGGCATGAAGGGGACTTCTTCAATTCGCAGAGAATTGATAACGATGTGTACATGAACATTGCCGCTGCCGTTGTGTCCGTCGGGATGGGTACAGACAATCGCTTGGTGTCCGGGAAAATGATTTTTACAATATTCCTCGCCTAACTGCTGCGCTCGGTCAACGGTCAGTCCGTGGTCAGGAACATCCTTCGGGTCGAAGCTGATGATATAGTGATGGCTTTTGACATCTTCCCTTTTTTGATTTTTGCCGTAGCGGAGATTTGCACGGAGACAAGCAATCGCAAAATCTTCGTCACCGCAATTCAGTGTTGAAATGCGGTAATCCTGTCTTGGAATGAGCCTGCCGTTTTCATCCAGAGTAGGCTTCATGGTGAACTCATCATGCTCAAAAGTGAGATAGGCTTCGGCGGCAGAGTAATCGGCATTTTTAGAGCTTATGTGCTTGAATGTTGCCAACAGCATCACCTACCTTTTTCATCACTTCAAATTTCAGAATGGCGAGATCAGCGACGGCATTTTGCAATTCCTTTGCCATGGCGGGATAGGGACTGTGCCATTCATTGAGGTGTCGGGCAATCTGATTTAGGTTATTACCGATTCTGCCGTACTCAGCAATTAGCTTGCCGACAGCAGCCAACAGATCATCACTGACCAATGTTGCCACGATGGTTGGTTTGATGGTTGCGCCGGAGATCGCTTCACGGATAAACTCCGATTGATTCATGTCGTAAATCTCCAATCTGCGGAGAAAGTCGGCGTGTTCTTCATCGTCCAGACGGGTTTTTACGATGTGTGTGCGTTTCGGTGTGTTGTAGGTTTTGGTCATTCAGTTCCTCCTTCATTTGTGAAAATGGTTGGTCGGCGGATGCCGTTGCTTCTGCGAAAGCAGAACAGATGCAGGGTTTGGGGAAGGCACTCCCCAACAAGATTCCACGGGGGGCAAATTGAGCGATAGGCGAAATTTGGACCCATGGTAGAATCTTGCTCTACGCTACCCAGCCTTTTCGTTTTCGCCGATTTTTCAGGTTTACGCATTTGGCACTGAACGGTGTTTTGGAAAAATGACAAAACAAAAAGAGCCGATTACACAAAACATCAGAAATCGGCGGGAGCATAGCTCTCGCTTCAAAGTGATGTTCTATGTAATCGGCTCTGAAAAATCAAAGTCGAGTTCTGCTTTGTACAACTCCCGCCGGCAGAACCAAAGGCATGGTGGAGCAGTTCGGCACTTCCGGTGTACCGATACCGTGTCGGACAAATCCGACTTTCACAAAATGTGTTTGAACATTCTTATTCAGTTTTTATGTGTGGACAAACTTCCACGACATCATTATACAAATAGCGACACCGATTGTCAATATTTGCACAGGAGATGTTTGGTATCGTAATTGCAACTTTTTTATGAACAGGGGCGGCAGCACTTTTTGCTGTCGCCCCCTTGATTACCATACAGCGGAGACGGGAGAACTTGTCAACGGCGGGCGAAGCCCGTTCATCTCGACCGTTGACATGGGCGCTCGGCTTTGCTATGTAGTAATGAAACAAGGCGACCAACTTTTTACGGTTGATCGCCTTTGGCTTAGCTATTCAGTTAATTGTTTTTTGAAACCAATTCTTTTGTTGCTGCGATCTTTCGATCACTATAAAGTACAACTTCCTTGATTGCAAGTTTTTTGATTGCAGATATGAATGTGTCCATAAATGCAAAATCAATTTTGCCATTCTTTTCGGGCAATCTGATGTCTTTGGTTTTTACAACATTCCAACCGCCAAGCTTGTTCTTGTAGGAATAAATAGGCAGGTCAGTTACTTTGTTAATGCACATGACCATGAACAGATATTGATTCGGGGAGAGTGCAACTTTTCCGGATTTCCAGCGAATAGCATAAGCATCGGACAAAACAGTAAAATCTCTTGTCTGATAATATGCTCTGTAGACATCACTATTGGAAGGAATAGAAATCACATTGCTCAATACAGTTGCTCCGGCTTTGGGTGCATAATAGTTCAATCCTTGATTTTGGAAACTTGATGTGAGACAAGGAAGAACATAATCATCAGTGGGCTGCTTGGGTAATTCCTTCGCCTTGTAAGGTAGTTTTTTTGTTGCTATTTTTTCAAAAAGATTACCTACGGTATATGTACCCCAACTATCATCGTCGAGCTCAGTAAATCTTTGAAGAGCGTTAAGCTCTTCAGCCGACAATTCATAATTGTCGTATCCGCTTACTGTCAAGTAAGCGGATAGCTCAGCTACCCGCTGGGCTTCCAGCTCAGCTACCCGCTGGGCTTCCAGCTCAGCTACAAACGATTCCATAAAGTTAAAGTCGATTTCACCATTATGAGTAGGCAATTGTATTTTTGTGGATAGGAAAACTTTATCAACATCACGAACAAGAACCGATAAGAATCTTGGCTTTTGTTTATTCAACAACGTGGAGAAAAACAAGATTGAAGATTCTCTTATCGCAATTTTAGGTGTGATTTTTCTAACAAACTGCCCAGCGTACCAAGGTTTTTTTCGATAAAAGAAATCCATCTGTAATAATCCTAAACTCCAAGTGCCAGCAGGATTTATGTTCTCTTCGTTCACAAAACCTGTAGTTTGAAGAATTCCTTGGTTTAATGAGGTTCTTGTTACATAATCGTATTCTTTTCCCGAAACAAGTTTATCTGTATTGAAACTCAAGGTGTTTTCAATTTTAAACAAATCTCCAAGTGTATATTCGCCCCACTTAACCGCTTGTAATTTTTCATTAAGTGAGGCTTCTATTTTCCCAGGCGGTCATCCTCCGCAGGTTGATTTTTCAGAAGTGTCGATACTTCCCAAGCGAGATAATCACTTACTGTCTTTTTGAAATCATCCAAAGTTGGTTTTGTGTCGATCGGAGCAGTTTGATTCCAGTCACTTCCGTTATCTGGATCAATATGCCCCTCGTAGTATTCTTTTTCTGTAAGAATACTGAGCTTCGTTTTTCCGAAACGAACCAAATCAACAACTTCCTGATAGCGTTCTTTTGCCCTGTCTGTATCAAATAAGTTTTTGCTTGCCTTTTTGCGATCGGAGCGGGTATATCCATCGTTAGAAAAATCAATGAATTTTACAACATCATCCTTTTGGTGAGCCTCTCCAACACGGAAAACGTACACACTGGTTTGCACACTTGATTTGCCGATAAACAAATCTATCGGCATTTTGATGCTTGCCAGAAGTGTGCTGTGCTCCAAAATCCGCTTATTGTATTCCGTTGCTTTGCCGGAGCCTGCGGAGTTTTGAATGATAATGGCAGCATATCCCTTTTCCATCATGGAAAGAGCTTTCTCCACAAAAATCATTCCATTACCCTCCGCAGAGTAAGGCGGATTCAAAATAAATGCATCCGCCGGGAACTTCTCATCAGTTTTGCCAAAGCCATAATGACCGTCAAATTTCAAAGAGTCCTTGTTCAAAATATTGGAGCTACCGTCGCCCATCATAATCATGTTGAGGACAGCAAGCATATAAACATTGGACAGAATTTCCAGACCCAATAACTGGTTTGCTTTAATTTCCGCTGACTTGCGTGCCAATTTTTCGGGCGACTTAATTATCTTCTTGGCATCAGCCAACATTTCATTCATGGCGGCTACCAGCAGACCCGCCGAGCCAGTGGCAAAGTCCCAAACAAAAGAGTCCCTGTTTACTCTTGCGAGGCGGCACAGAAGTGTCGCAACATAAGGCGGTGTTAAAACTACATCGTTGAGCTGATCCTGCGTAAAGCCAAGCCATGAATACATTTCATTGAATAGCTTTCCGGTAAAATCTGTGTTTAAGCCTATTTTGTAGTAAACGCCAAGGTCATCGACGATCTTGATAAAGACTCGTTTCAACTGGCTTTCGCCATCTTCCGCTCTGTTGATATTGTCGGTAGTCAGCGTATTTTGCAGAGTTCGCACAATCAGGTCTTTCTTATCTTTGGGGAGCTTTTTGGCATCCAGGAAGGACTCGATTTTGCGAATCATAATATCGCCGTCTGTATTATTTCTTTCGTTGGACGACTTCAAATCAGCCTTGGTAAGCGGATATACATTGTTTTCCACATCGCCAAGGGTAGCCATAATAGAAGCAACAACAAGATAAACACGGTCATTCTCACTCAGACCCTTTTCGCTCTTGAAAATGTCGTTGTTCAGCTTAACAAGGCTTGCAGTAATTTCCTGTTCTCTGCGTTCCTTTAGTTTTTCAATTTCGTCCTGAGGGAGCGATAATTGTTTGACCTTTTCGATAAATGCAGAGAAGTGTTCTTTTTTCAAAAAAGAAAGATCGGTATATTCATCAACCTTTTGACCAACGCCAAAATTGCTCTTGGCAACGTAGTAAACGCCGATCAAATGTTTTAGCTTCCCGCTAGCATCCTTGTAGCCCGTAACGCCAATGGCGATAACATCCGTATAACTTGTGTAGTGCAGAACCGCATTAGAATAATGAACTGCACCGTTCACCGCATAAGAGTTAATATTTGTATAATCAGGTTGGTTCTTTGCGTTTCTGTTTGCAACATTTCCTTCAGCATCCAGCTTTACAAGTTTATCTTTGTATCCTTTGTATTCAATCAAAATCGGATAGTATTTCCCATCATTGGCTTGTAGGAGTAGCTTTGCATCAGGGCGATTGCCGCCCTTGCCGCCGTTCTTGGAAAAATAATCATTTAGGGCTTGATCGATTTCCGTGTTCAAGGACTCCTGCTCCAATTTATAATCCACTTTATATGATTTGAGCCAGCCATTCACCAAGTCGGCAATATTCGGTTCAACGGATTGTACTGTGTTTTTAGCCATTTTCATTTCTCCTCATCCGTAAATTCTAAAATATCGTCAACCCCACAACCAAGAGTTTTGCAAATCTTCTCAATACTATCGAGAGAAATATAATTGTCACGCTTGATACGGGTAATGATATTGGCACTAAAGCCGGCTTTCTCCATCAGCTCGGCATTGGTCATACCCTTGTCGATCAGCAAGTGAAATAACTTTTTGTATGTTACAGCCATAGCGAGTCCCTCCTTACATTAAGAATTATCATATCACGAAAGCGTGAGGAAATCAACAAAATGATACATTAGCAGTTGTTGAATGCTTCACATATATGCTATAATAAAATCACCCATTGGGTAATTTATTAATGATATTCTGCGTTATTGACGTACTTTCAGTATGTATACTGCGTTTGCGAATAGAAAGAAGGAAGATTATGAGCATTTATCCTTGGATAGAGAAAATTGATTTTCAGAAATTTGCAATGCCGCTTGTTGTTAAAAGAGATAATGAATATTACCCTGGAATAGTCGAAAAACTTGCTGACCTTGTTTTTGAATTAGAAAGATGCGGAGCTTCCGATAAAATTGTCCTTGCCGTTAAAGAATACCGTAAAAAGATTATTTCATCTATCATTCTGTACTATCAGGGAGATCTGGTTGATGCACAACTTATCGTGAACGAAATGCTTGATGAGTTTAATGATGCAGCTCCGGCAATTACGGATATTAACAGTAGTATTGCGTTCCCTGGCGGGGGACCAGATTATTCTGAGGTACAGTTTTTCCGAGCAAGATTGTCTGAGAATGTTGTTGAGTTCTCGTCAGAAGATATGCTGCATATTCCTTTCAACAAGCGTCACATTGTCAAAAGTGAACGATTTAGTATACCGGGATTGCCTTGTTTGTATTTGGGCAATTCATCTTACGCTTGTTGGGTGGAGATGGGATGTCCAGCGGATCATCGTTTCAATGTCGCACCTATTCTTTTGGATAATACCCAAAAAGTATTAAACTTGACTGTTTCGATAAGCGCCTTATATGCATTTAACGAAAGTGAAAATACTTTGAGTGAGTCAGAAAATGAGAATTATGTTATTAGTCTCTTGAAACTTTTTGTACTGACTCTTTGTACTTCGTATAAAGTTGAGGAAACAAATCGTAATTTTAAGTCTGAGTACATCTTGCCACAGATGCTTATGCTTGCCTGCAAGAGAAGAAAACTGGATGGTATAACCTATTACTCAAAACAAATACCAAGTGAATTGCTCGCCTGCAATGTTGGCGTAAATTTAGTTTTGTTTGCAAAATATAATGGAGAAGAAAGTCTCTCTGAGATATGCCAACACTTAGAAGTAGGCACATCATTCAATTTTGCCTTGTTCAAACAATTACTGCCTTGCCAACTCTATAAAACATATGAGCTTAGAGCTTTATCGACTCCTTACATAAACAATGTAGGAACGAAAAACCACTTCTTCCCGTACACCGAAACGCAGTTCTTTGAATTTGATAAGTACTTGTTTGCCAATTGGCACCGTGATTGGACGATTCCTACTCTCTAAAATAAGTGTAGAATTAAAGCGGGACTTGCACCCCATTGGAGCGCAAGTCCCGCTTGCAATATTCGGTTATTCTTCCATGACCTCTAACATCACTCGTGCGCCCAGCTTAAAGCTGTTCTGGAAGATTAGACAATCCGTGATGGTTTGATATTCTTGCACACAGTCTGCGTACTTCTCGAATAAATCTTTCTGTTCGTCTGTCATGGTTGCTTGGAGTTTTTCTTCATTCCTGCAAATCAGCTCCAACAGTTTCTTGTATTCTTTGCAAGAGGATGTGTCATACTCGGTTGGCTCGATGTTGCCGTACCAAAATTCTTCAAGGATTCTCATACGGCATCCTCCTCGTAGATCATTTCACGAAGGACGATTTCCTCAGCTCGGTTGCGGATGCTGTTCATAGCTCTAACCCATGTCATCTGATTGTGCTGCTTCATGCCCTCTGTCACGCCCTCAGATGCCTTCATCTGCTCGATGATAAGTTCAAGGCGGCTCTGTGCCTGCTCGTTCAAATCAGCCAGATAAGTCCACACTTCACCGCTAAGACACAGATCATTGAAGCGGATGGGGTTGTGCTCCTTGATATAATCTCTGTGCATACGCCCCCAACGACCAACAGGTCTGGTTTCCTTCGGTAAGCGAATATCGGGAATATAGTAATCACCGCAACGAATATAGTTCAGTTCCTGCATCATATGTACCTCCAATAAGATTCAAACATTCTGTTAAAGATAGAAAAAGGCGATACCTGGTTATGAAAACCAAGTATCGCCAATTTTTCTTGTCGCACTCCTGTACGGCAGCTACCCTATGTCAGTAATGTTCTCGTACTGTCTTATTGGAAACTACCCTTGAGGGCTTTCTTTTTTACTCAATAGTTATATCCTTTTCAATCAGCCGTTTATTCACATCCTCCTTCAGCAGCGTATACACCACCGAAACAATCGGGATAAACACCAGCATCCCGACAATCCCGAACAGGCTGCCGCCCAGTGTCACCGCAACCAGCACCCATATTGCAGGCAGTCCAATCGAGCCGCCGACTACCTTCGGATAAATCAGATTTCCTTCAATCTGCTGCAGCACAAGGAACAGCACGATAAATGCCGCTGCCTGCGAGGGGCTGACCGTCAGAATCAGAAACGCCCCTACGACACAGCCGATAAACGCCCCGAAAATGGGAATCAGTGCCGTAAATGCAATCAGCACCCCAACCAGAATGGCGAAGGGGAACCGCAGAATCGTCATGGAAACGAAGAACATCATCCCCAGAATCACCGCCTCCAGGCATTGCCCTGTCAGGAAATTTGAAAACGTGCGATACGTCAGCGCGCAGATTTGCAGAAAGCGATTTGCGTGCTTTTCCTTCAGATAGGCGAAAATCAGCTTTTTCATCTGTCGCTTCAGAAATTCCTGTTGCAACAGAATATAGCAGGCGAAAACAAGGCCGATGAAAAACGTCCCCACGCCGCTTACAATTCCCGTTGCTACGCTGATGGTAGAGCTCAGCATGGAATTTGCCCCTATGCGGAAGAATGTCACAAGCTGATTCAGAATTTCCTCCCAATTCAGCTGTGCCTGTACCTCGTCTATGTAGTCCACCAGCTCAGGATGGTTGGAAACAAGCTGCTCTGCCTTTCTTATCAGCACAGGCACCTTTTCGGGCAGCGTTTTCCCAAGCGTAGCAATGGTATTTCCCAACTCCGGCACAACCACAATCGTCACAAGGCTCAATAGTGCCAGTACAAAAATCAGCGTCAGAATCAGGCTGACGGGCGCGGCAAATTTTTTCGGCTTTTCCTTTGCGTTTGCAAACAGCCGCTTCCGGATGCGGTTCATCGGCACACTCAGCACAAATGCAATCGCGCCTCCCAGAAGGAAGGGGAACAGGATGTGTAAAATCGTTTTTACCGCCTGCAGCACAATGCTAAACCGCCAAAGCCCCACCAGAATCACCAGTGTAAATATAATTAAGCCCCGCAGCTTGCGGAGCGTATCCTTATCTAATTGCATAGTATCAACTCCAAGCGTATGTTTCGTCTGTTTTATTTAGAAGAAAGTATACCATAAAAGTAAATTTTCTTGCAATACGCGCGCACAATTCTTAATATTTTCTTCTGTTTTTCCTTTACACAGCGGGCATTTGCGTATAAACTATACAAAGGAATATGTGGCTTTTTTTCAGAAAAGTCAATTTATCGAAGCAGAAAGGAAGAAAAAAATGGAAGTAAGAACAAGATTTGCCCCTTCCCCTACGGGCTATATGCATATCGGCAACCTGCGTACCGCGCTTTATGAATACCTCATCGCAAAATCTCAGGGTGGGAAATTCATCCTTCGTATTGAGGATACCGATCAGGGCCGTCTGGTGGAGGGCTCTCTGGATGTCATTTATAAAACCATGAAAATGACAGGGCTTCAGCATGATGAAGGCCCCGATGTCGGCGGCGAATACGGCCCCTATGTGCAGAGTGAACGCATGGGACTGTATATGGATTATGCAAAGGAACTGGTGGAAAAGGGCGAAGCGTATTACTGCTTCTGCACCAAGGAAAGACTGGAAAGCCTGAAGGAAGCCAATGCAGAGGGCGTTTCCTTTGCGAAATATGACCGTCATTGTCTGCATCTGTCCCCCGAGGAGGTACAGGCAAAGCTTGCCGCAGGCGAACCCTTTGTGATTCGCCAGAAAATGCCCGAAAGCGGCACAACCTCCTTCCATGATATGGTTTATGGGGATATCACCGTGGATAATGCGGAGCTGGATGACCAGATTCTGATGAAGGCAGATGGCTTCCCGACCTATAACTTCGCCAATGTTGTGGATGACCACCTGATGCACATCACCCATGTTGTCCGCGGCAGTGAATATCTTTCCTCTACACCTAAGTATAATCTGCTGTATCAGGCATTCGGCTGGGAGCCTCCCATTTATGTACACCTGCCCGCCGTTATGCGTGACGCACACCATAAGCTGTCCAAGCGTCATGGCGATAAATCCTTCGAGGATTTGGTAAATGAAGGCTATGTGGTAGAAGCCATCGTGAACTATATCGCACTGCTTGGCTGGAGTCCCTCCGATAATGTGGAAATCTTCACCCTCAAGGAACTGGAACAGAAATTTGATATGGCAGGGCTGAGCAAATCTCCCTCCATCTTCGATATTAAGAAGCTGACATGGATGAACAGTGAATACCTCAAGGCAATGGATTTTGACAAATACTTTGAGTTGGCAAGACCGAAGCTGGAGGAGGCACTGGCAGGCACCGATTTAGACCTCAAAAAAATCGCGGCACTGCTCCAGAAGCGTCTGGAAACCCTCAACGATATCCCCCGTCTGGTGGATTTCTTCAAGGAGCTGCCCGATTACAGCACAGAGCTGTATACCCATAAGAAAATGAAAACCAACGATGAAATCGCACTGTCCTCCTTGCAGGCGGCTCTGCCCGTTCTGGAGAACCTTTCCGATTGGAATGAAACTGCCATCCATGACAGCCTGATGGCACTGGTCGGCGAGCTGGGCATCAAAAACGGTCAGCTGCTCTGGCCCGTCAGAACAGCCCTTTCCGGTGAGCAGACCTCTCCCGGCGGCGCAATGGAGCTGGCGGATATCTTAGGAAGAGAAGAATCCATCCGCAGAATCAAGAAGGGTATTGAGAAATTGAGTAAGTAAATCTATTCCTTTTATGTTCATAGATTATTCAAATATTCTTAAAAAACTCTTTGGTTTTTGTACAAATGGAATTCAAATTTGAATGCTATGATAAAGGTGTCAAAAGGAACGGACCACCTTTTGAGAACATAAGTATTATACCCTTCCCCTTTTTAAATGATAAAACGTAAAAGCAAGAAGAGCAAATCGAGAGATTTGCTCTTTTGCTTTACTAGAGCGTTGCAGGAGCAACGCTCTAAGTCAAAATCCCTGATTTTGACTTGTTAGGACAGAAGAATAAACAGCTAGGTTCCGACGGCGAGCCTTGAAACCTTCTGTTTTCCTCGACGGAAGTGAATTCCGCCTGCGGATTCCATTCGGGAAGACGCTTCGTTTCCCGAACCCTTCCGCTGCCTGTAGGTGTTTTTTATGGTTGCGATTAAGGCATCATGTCATCCATGATATCGTCAATCGCCTCCTCCGCCTTCACTACCATCTTTTTCCCTTTTCTGGCAAGCCTCTGATAGGTGCGCTTATCCTTCATCAGGTATCCCATGCCTGCCATTGCCGCCGCGCCGCCAAGCAGCATCCCTGTTGCAAATTTGTTCATAAAATCCCTCCTTTGATGAAATTAGTATGACCGTTTTCGGGATTTTTATTGATTTTCCATGACGGATAACGTATAATCAAACCAATAAGCTGTCAAGACAGCTGTAAAAACAAGTGAAGAGACAAAAGGAGAAAGAACATGAGCGAGAATCAAAAAGGCTTTGCCGCTTTTCTGGCAAAAAAGGATATCGTTTTTTCAGCAAAGCGATACGGCATTGATGCCTTGGGCGCAATGGCACAGGGCTTGTTTGCATCCCTGCTGATTGGGACAATTTTAAAAACTTTGGGGCAGCAGCTTGGCGTTGCCATTCTGGTGGATATCGGTACCTTCGCGCAGGCGGTCACAGGCCCTGCCATGGCAGTTTCCATCGGCTATGCGCTGAAATGCCCCCCTCTGGTGCTGTTTTCATTGATTGCCGTCGGCGGCGCGGCGAATCAGCTGGGCGGTGCAGGCGGCCCTCTGGCTGTTTTCGTTGTCACCATCTTTGCCGCAGAGTTCGGTAAGCTGGTTTCCAAGGAAACAAAGGTCGATATCATTGTGACCCCCTCTGTCACCATCTGCGTCGGCGTGCTGCTTTCCATGTGGTGGGCACCCTCCATCGGTGCGGCGGCAAGCGCAGTCGGCAATGCCATCAAGTGGGCAACGGAGCTGCAGCCCTTCTTCATGGGGATTCTGGTTTCCGTTATCGTCGGCATCGCGCTGACACTCCCCATCAGCAGTGCGGCAATTTGTGCGGCTCTGGGGCTGACAGGCTTGGCAGGCGGTGCGGCAGTTGCAGGCTGCTGTGCGCAGATGGTTGGCTTTGCCGTTATGAGCTTTAAGGAAAATAAATGGAGCGGTCTTTTGGCGCAGGGCATCGGTACCTCTATGCTGCAAATCGGGAATATCGTCAAAAACCCACTGATCTGGATTCCGCCTACACTGGCATCTGCTGTCACAGGCCCTATCGCAACCTGTATTTTCCGCATGAAGATGAATGGGGATGCCGTGGCCTCCGGCATGGGTACCTGCGGTCTGGTCGGACAGATTGGTGTCTATACCGGTTGGATTAACGATATCACCGCCGGCACAAAAGCAGGCATTACCTCTATGGATTGGCTTGGTCTGGTTTTGGTTTGCTTCATTTTGCCCGCAGTCCTGACCCTCGTTTTCGCATATCCCATGCGCAAAAAGAACCTCATTAAGGAAAATGACCTGAAGCTGGATTTGTAATCCATAAAATAAAAAGAGTGAAATCTTCTTGGATTTCACTCTTTTTTTGTATGTGCTTTTTATCATGGGTTTTTCATAGGCGCACCTGCGCCGCTTTTCTCTTTGCCCTTTCCTCGGTTGTGGAGGTTTGGAACCCATTCCGAAACTGGCGCATATCTCATCTTCACCAAGCAAAAGTTCGATTTATCCAAGGTCATGAATAAACAGCCCACTCCGCAGCTTCGGCTCAAACCATGTCGATTTCGGCGGCATCGTCATATCCTCATCCGCCACATCCATCAGTTCCTCCATGGAGGTGGGGAACATGGAAAACGCCAGTCTCATCTCGCCGCTGTCTACTCTGCGCTCCAGCTCACCCAGTCCGCGAATTCCGCCGACAAAATCAATTCGCTTGTCGGTTCTGGGGTCGCCGATGGCAAGCACAGGCTCCAGCAGCTCCTTCTGCAAAATGGAAACATCCAGTCCCAGAACAGGGTCGTCTGTAATAATTTCCTCCTTCGCCGTCATCTTGAACCATTTCCCGTCCAGATACAGCCCAAAGGTGTGCAGTGCTTCGGGGTGGTAAGGGCCTTCGCCCGCGTAAGGCGCAATGTCGAATTTCTTGCGAATTTCCTGTAGGAATTCCTCTGTATTGTAGCCGTTTAAATCCTTTACCACGCGGTTGTAATCCATGATATATAAATCCTCTGCCGCAAACAGTACGGACAGATAATAGTTGAATTCCTCCTCACCGGTGTAATCCGGCTTTGCCTCTCTGCGCTTCAGCGCCACCTTCACAGCGGATGCGTTTCTGTGGTGTCCGTCCGCAATGTAGAGATTCTTCACCTGCTTAAAGGATTCCACTAGCATGCCGATTTCCGTATCGCTGTCAATCACCCAGACCGTATGCCCGATGCCGTCCTCGGAAACAAAATCATAAATCGGCTTCACTGCCGCTGTCCAGCCGTCGATAATCGCCTTTGCGTCCTTGTTTTCCTTGTAGGCAAGGAAAATCGGGCCTGTGTTTGCGTTCAGCGTATCCACATGGCGGATACGGTCAGCCTCCTTGTCTGCGCGTGTCAGCTCATGCTTTTTAATCGTCCCGTTAATATATTCGTCCACAGACGTACAGCAAACCAGACCCGTCTGGCTTCTGCCGTTCATCGTCATGCGGTAAAGATACAGGTTGGGCAGTAAATCCTGTCCCAGAATCCCGTTGTGAATCATGTTTTCGAGGTTTTCCTTTGCCTTTGCGTAAACCGCAGGGCTGTAAACGTCAATATCCTTCGGCAGGTCCACCTCTGCCTTGTCAACATGCAGGAAGGACCAGGGCTTTCCCTGCACCATTTCTCTTGCTTCTTCGCTGTTCATTACGTCATAGGGCAGGGCTGCTACGTCCTTTGCGTAAGCCTCTGCCGGGCGGATCGCCATAAAGGGTCTGATGGTTGCCATAATTTTCCTCCTTTGGAATTGCTGTTTTCGGTTTCTTAATCCAGAATACGAACCTTCAATACCGTATTGATGGCATACAGGTCTTTGATCATATCATCGATGTTTTCTGGCAGGTTGTCGCATACCACAATGTTATATGCAAGGTCGCCCTTGGAGTTGTTTACTAGCTTGTCGATATTCACGCTGTATTTTGTGAAAACAGCACCCAGCTGCCCAATCATGTTTACGATATTCTGATGGCATACGGTGATGCGGGGCTTGCCGTTATAAGGCACTACGCAGTTGGGGAAGTTTACGGAATTTTTGATGTTGCCGTGGGTCAGGTATTCTCTGATTTCCTGCGCCGCCATAATTGCACAGTTTTCCTCGGATTCCGGTGTGGATGCGCCCAGATGAGGGGTTACGATGATGTTCGCAGGGTCGCCTAGCAGGTCTTCGGAAGGGAAGTCCGTCATGTAGCGCGCGATGATGCCGTCCGCAATGGCTTTTTTCAGTGCCGCATTGTCCACCAGACCGCCGCGTGCAAAGTTCAGCAGGCGTGCGCCGGGCTTTGTTGCCGCAAACAGCTTTTCATCAAAGGTATTTCTTGTCTTATCGTTCAGAGGAATGTGCAGCGTAATGTAATCCGCTTTTGCAACCAGCTCCTCCATGGATTCCTCATGCACCACGTTGGGGGATAAGTGCCATGCACTTTCAAGGGAAAGGAAGGGGTCGTAGCCGATAACCTCCATCCCCAGATCCAGTGCCGCATTGGCAACCTGTACGCCAATCGCACCCAGACCGATGACACCCAAGGTCTTGCCCGCAATTTCAGGACCGGTGAATTCCTTCTTGCCTGCCTCTACTGCCTTTTCCACGCTTTCGCAGTTGTCCTTCAGCCCCTGTACCCAAGCTGCCCCTGCAATGATGCGTCTGGAGGATGCAAACAGTCCTGCCAGAACCAGCTCCTTTACGGCGTTTGCATTTGCCCCCGGCGTATTGAATACGGGAACGCCCTTCTGTGTACATTTTTCAATGGGGATGTTGTTTGTGCCTGCGCCTGCACGGGCAACGGCAAGCAGGCTTTCGTTCAGCTCCATCTTGTGCATATCAAAGCTGCGCAGGATGATGCCCTCAGGATTTTCTGCTTTTTCATCAATCACGAAATTCTGTTCGGGCAGCTTTGCCAGCCCTGTTTTTGCAATGTTGTTCAAAGTGCGAATGGTATACATAATGTCTCTCCTTTTTAGATATAAGAAAAGGGTCGTGTGCCACGACCCTTTTGGATTTTACTTATTTTCCATCTCGAATTTCTTCATGAATTCCACTAATTTTTCCACACCTTCAATGGGCATTGCGTTATACATACTTGCGCGCATGCCGCCAACGGTGCGGTGACCTTTCAGGTTTTCAAAGCCATGCTCTTTTGCCTCCTTGATGAATTTTTCATCCAGCTCCTTCGTAGGCAGTACGAAGGGCGCGTTCATCAGGGAACGGTCTTTCTTTACAACAGTGCCGCGGAACAGCTCGGATTGGTCTAAGAAATCATAGAGAATAGCCGCTTTCCGTTCGTTGATTTTCTGCAAGGCAGCAACGCCGCCCTGCCGTTTCACCCAGTCGAATACCAGACCCATGAAGTAAATGCCGTAGGTCGGGGGTGTGTTGTAAAGAGAATTATTTTCTGCGTGAATATCATAACGCAGCATGGTCGGTGTGAAATCCATGGCGTTGCCCAGTAAATCCTCTCTCACGATAACAACCGTTACGCCTGCGGGGCCGAGGTTTTTCTGCGCCCCCGCAAACAAAAGACCGAATTTCGTAATATCAATCTCCTGCGAGAGAATGGAAGAGGACATATCGCCCACCAGCGGCACATTGCCTGTATCGGGAAGCTCCGTCCAGCGTGTACCGTAAATGGTGTTGTTCAGTGTGATATAAAAATAATCCGCTTCGGGGTCGAATTTGGAAGGATCCAGTGTGGGGATGTGGTCGAAGGTTGAGTCTGCTGAGGAAGCAACGATGTTCACTTTACCGTAACGCTCTGCCTCTGCCGCCGCCTTCTTCGCCCACTGACCTGTGATCACATAATCCGCCTTGTTGTTTTTGTTCATCAGGTTCATGGGAATCATCGCAAACTGCGTTGAGCCGCCGCCCTGCAAGAACAGAATTTTATAATTATCGGGAATGTGCATCAATTCCTTGAGATCAGCCTTTGCCTTCTCCAGAATATTTTCAAAGGTTTTTGAACGGTGGCTCATCTCCATCACTGACATGCCTGCTGAAGGGTAACAGACCAGTTCGCGCTGTGCCTGTTCCAGAACCTCCAAGGGCAGCATGGAAGGACCTGCTGAGAAGTTGTATACTCTTTTTTCCATAGATAAGCCTCCTAACTTTTAACAATATGGACACATGTCCGCATCAAACGGTCATTGTCGATAGGGAAATTATAGCACTTTCATTTTTCTCGTCAACTGAAAATGGGATTTTTTTTGTCCCACCCTGAAATTTTGGAGAATGAAGCAAAATTTTTTGAAAGAGAAAAGAAAAGTCTGTTAAATTTGACGTAATATTGTCTTTCGTCCGAAAACAGAAATGCACTTTGTCTATTGTATACAATCGCAAACGCGAGAAAAAATAATCAAAAATATTCTATTTAACGAAAATTGTTGATTATCTCGTGCTTTCATGTTATCCTAAAGAGGAAATTTATACGAAACTGAATACAAAAAAAATAGAGAAAGAAGGGAGGGAAAATCATCTTGGAAAAACAGGACCGCAGAGTCATCCGCAGTAAAATGCGGATGCGAGAAGCACTCATTTCTCTGATGCAGGAAAAGCTCTTTCCCGAAATCACCGCAAGGGATATTACCGATAGGGCGGATCTCAATCGGGCAACGTTTTATCTTCATTATAATAATGTGTTCGATTTGCTGGAGGAATTGGAAGAAGAAACCGTAAGCGAATTTGCCCGCATGCTGGAGGAAACCCCCATCCTTGAAAACAGCACATGGGAGTCTGTCCTGATTGGAAAAATCTGCGATTATATCGCCGAAAATCAGGATCTCTGCCGCTGTCTGTTCCTCAATCCGCACAGCGATTGCTTTACGGAAAAGCTGACGGAGATTATGAAGCGGAAGGGGCAGGAAATTCGAAAGGAGCGCGGCTTGGAAAGGGACTCCAGACAGACGGATTATATCCGCCATTTTATTTCCTGTGGTGCCATGGGGATGGTAAAGCAGTGGCTTGCGGGGGGGATGCCGCTCTCCAAAGCAGAAATGATGGATTTAACGGAAAAAATCATGCACCCCATTTTTCAATTATTGTTTGTGGCTTAAATTTACGGCTGCAAAAGAAGGCTCTGTCATTATAAAAAATTATCTGAAAAGGAAAGGGAGTAAAAAGATGCAAAACGGAAAGAAGAAGGTGTTGGCGCTGCTTCTGGCAGGCTGCTGTGTATTAAGCGCCTGCGGCACAAAAACAGACGATACAAAAACAGCGGAGAAGGGAAATTTTGTCACCGGCACAGTGGAATGTAAGGAGGTTTATGTCCGTGCGAAAATCCCCGGCTATCTGACGGATATTCCCGTCGAGGAAGGGCAGGAGGTCAAGGAGGGCGATTTGCTGTTCTCCACAGACAGACGCGATGTAGAAGTAAAGCAGACACAGGCATCCGCAACCGCAAAGGCAGCCGCAGGGCAGGTCGAGGCGGCGAAAAATGCCGCAGAGGCGGCAGCGGCAGTGGTGGAAAAGGCAAACGCAAATGTGAAGCTGCTGGAAACCGAATATGCAAAATATCAGGAGCTCTACGCCATGGATGCCGTTTCTCAGGATAATATGGATAAGCTGACCACCCAGCTGGAGGCGGCAAGATTGGATGCCGCGGCGGCAGCGGCACAGCAGCAGGCGGCACAGGGGCAGTATGAAGCGGCAACCGGGCAGCTTGCGGCAGCAAAGGGTGTTCTGGATGAAGTCAATCTCAATCTGGGGCAGACCTCTCAGTATGCCCCCTGCAACGGCACCATCACCATGGTTTCCTCCTCTCTTGGGGAGCTCATCGGCACAGGCACCACCATCGTTACCCTCACAGATTACAGCGACCGCTGGGTCATGGCAAATGTGGATGAATACGCAGTCGGCAAGCTGAAGGTCGGTCAGCAGATTCCTCTGACCAGTAAGGCGCACCCCGATACCGTCTTTCATGGCAAAATCGTCAATATCTCTAAAAGCCCTGATTTTGCAACCAAAAAATCCACAAATGAGCTGAATGATCAGGATGTTGTTACATACGAGGTGAAAATCGCCCTTTCCGAGAAGGATGATATCATGCTTTACCCCGGAATGCTGGTGCAGGTAGACCTGGATAAAGCAGGTGAGAAAAAATGATTCTGACATTTTTCAAGGGGCTTCTTCGGGAGCTTTGGCTTCTGGTGAAAGATCCGCGGGGCATCTTTATGTTTCTCGTTGCCCCGCTTCTGATGAATATTGTGGTCTGCGGTGCCTTCCAAAACGGCATTGTCAACCATATTCCTCTGGCAGCGGTGGAAATGTCCTCCTCCGCAAAAACAAGAGAGTTGATTCGCGCCTTCGATGAATCCGATCGTTTTGATGTCACCCTTGTCCTGCAGGATTTGGAGGAAGCAAAGCAGAAAATGGAGGAGGGCGAGGTGCAGGGCATTATCGTCATCCCTGCCGATTATACCCGTTCCCTCCAGCTGGGACAGCAGGCAGAGGTGCTTGTCGGCATCAATAGTGCGAATAACCTTGTCGGCAACAGTGCGGTTGTTTCCGTCATGCAGGTCGTGAAAACCGTTTCCTCTCAGATTGCGGTCAAAAGCTATGTGGCATCGGGCAGCAGCGTTGCGGAGGGTACGGCGAAGGTTATGCCGATTTCGACCGTGCTTCGCCCGTGGTTTAACCCCCAGTTCAGTTATCTGATGTATCTGGGGCTTGGGCTGACCGGTCTTGTTTATCATCAGCTCTTCCTCTCCGCGGTGGCAGGCTCCTTCGCGGATGAAAAGAAGGAAGGCATCCTTTCGGGCAAATTCCGTAAACGGGATGCAATCCTCTATTATTTCGATAAAATGCTTTTCTACGGCATTGCAGGCTTTTTCAATCTCCTGCTGAATTATGCCGTGATTATGAAAATCTACAGCTTCCCCATGCGCGGCGCGCGGGCGGATTTCCTGCTTTTCAGTGCTTGCTTCGTGTTCTGTCTGCTCGGCTTCGGTGCGCTTCTGGGGCTGCTCTGCAAAAATTCCCTGCATGCGATGCAGTGGCTCATGGCACTGACCTATCCGTTTTTCGTACTGGCAGGCTTTTCCTGGCCGCATACGGAAATGCCGGATTTTTTGGTGCGGATTGCAAATTATCTGCCCGTCACCCATTACCTCGGCCCCGTCCGCAGTATCATTCTGATGGGCATCGGCTTTGAGCGCACCTCCCTACAGCAGAATCGGGCTATGCTCTTAACCCTTGGCATAGGTGCATTTGTGTTCAGCCTTGCAGTCTTTGTCTGGCAGCTGTGCCGTGCGGAAAAGAAGCAGAAGGCGGCAGAGAAGAATACACAGACAGAGGGGGTGCAGGCATGAAAAACGCAGTAAAATTATTTCTTCGGGAATGGAAATATCTCCTGAAACGCCCCCGTTCGCTCGTGCTGATGGTGCTTGTGCCGATTTTTGTCACCTGTATCTGCGGCAGTGGCTATGGAAAGGGTTATTTCTCCGATTTGAAAATGGGCGTGGTGGATTACAGCTATACCAAGCAGACCAGAGAGGTGGTCGAAGCCTTCCGCCAGTCCCCGTATTTTGATGTGGTCGGCTATTATAACGATGAGGATGAAATTGCCGAAGCCATGCGTGATGGCGAAATCGTCGGCTGTCTCATCTTCCCTGCGGATTTCACAAGAAAAATGCAGTTGGGTCAGCAGGCAGAGGTGCTTCTCGGCTCCAGTGCCGTCAATATGGGCTATGGCAGTACCATCAACCTCAAGGGTTCTGAGGTTCTGGGGACGGTTTCCACCCAGATTGCCGTCAAAAGCCTTGTGGCAAAGGGCGAAACCGTGGACGATGCCCTCGCGACCATGAACCCCGTCAGCTTCTATACCCGTCAATGGTATAACCCGACGAATAACTTTTCGTATTTTCTGGTGTATGGCTTCGTTGCCGCAACCGTTCAGCAGGTGCTGATTTATTTCGCGGCAATCTCCCTCGTTCGAGAGAAGGAAAGCGGTCATCTGGATGAAATGCAAAGCATTTCCAAAAGTGCCCCCTTGCAGGTGCTTGTGAAATGCTTGGTCTATTTCCTGATTTCCCTCGCGGCATGGGCAATCTGCTCCGCCATCATCCGTTGGGGCTATGCGATTCCCATGCGAGGAAGCCTTCTGCTCTGGTTTGTCTACAGCAGTCTTTTCCTGCTGTCGATTGTTGCCTTGGGGCAGTTCTTTTCCGCAGTCATGCCAAATCCCATTGTGGCAACCTCTATCTCTCTGGTGTTCACCTCGCCCTCTCTGGTGCTGAGTGGCTACACCTGGCCCACCATTGCGTTGCCTGCGTTCTATCAGAAAATCGGGCAGGTCTTTCCGCTGACGCATTTTGTCATCGGCTATCGCAATGTGGCATTGATGGGCTGTGGCTTTTCCGCAGTGAAAAAGGAGCTGCTCCTTCTCGGCGGCATCATCGTGGTCTGCCTTACGCTGAGCTGTATCATCTGGCAGCTGCGTCTGAACCGCATTGAGAAGAAAAAGCAGAAAACCGTTGCAGAGAAGGAAGAGCCTATGTCCCTGCAGGCATAAGAAAGGAGTGCAGAATATGAAATTCTATCCATATAAAAAAGCATGTGCGCTTCTCGTTACAGGCGCACTGACAACAGGTGCGGCAGTGCCTGCCCTCGCGGCAGAGACCAAAACAGCCGCCCCCGCAACCGCAGAGGAAAGCAAAACAAAAGCCATGACCTTAAAGGAAATTCAGGAGCTGGTTGTGAAAAATAACCGCTTGAAAACCACCCTGACGCTGAATCAGGAAAAGGTCATCGCTGGTCTCAGTGCCATTGATGACGGTCTGAAGGATTTGAAGGATTCGCAGGATAAGGCGGCGCACGCAAGAAGGGATGCAAGCACCTCTGCAAGCCAAGGGAAGGATTTGTTGGGCGGTCTTATTGCGGCAGACCCTACAAATCAGTCAAACCAGATTTTAGCAGGTATCAGCAGTGCGCTTCTCTCCGGTGCAGTCAAAACCGCAAGCGGCATGGAAACCCTCGTGGATAATGTTGCCGATAGACAGCGCGATACGCTGGAGGATCAGCAGACGGAACTGAAAAATACCAAAATGGACTTAAATAAGACCAAGGAGGACTGGGAAAATGAATCCCTTGCCGTCACACAGCTTCTCGTCACCAAAACCGTACAGGTCGAAAAGGGTGTCAGCTTGCTCACGCAGAAGCAGTCCCTTCTGGAGCGTGTCTGCAAAATTGAGGAAAAGAAGCAGGAACTTGGCTTTAGCACAGGCACAGATCTTTCCGAGAAAAAGCTTGCCGTTTCCGAGGGCGCGAAGGAGCTGCAAAGTGCCAAGGACGGCTTAACCCTGCTCAAGCGTCAGCTGAATGACCTTATGGGGCGTGAAATTGATGAGGAGCTTATCATCACACCCCCTGAGCTGACACGCACCATCGAAGCCGCCCCTGCCTATAGCGAGGAGCTTTTGAAAACCGCCACCGATAAAAATTATAAGCTGAAAACCCTCCGCAGGGATAAGCAGCAGGCGGAAGCGGATTCCAAGAAGAATGACAGATATGACGGACAGCTGAAGGCAAGCAGGGTGGATATGCAGCTTGCGGATGTTTCCACTGAGGAGGAAAAGGTCAATATCGCCAACGATTTAAAGAAGAAGCTGGATGCCATCAATACCGCCGCGGCAGAATATCAGAATAAAAAGGATGCCAACAGCAAGGCAAAAATCGAATGGGAGCAGCAGCAGAAATCCGCAAAGCTGGGGCTTGTTTCCGCAGTCGAATTGCAGGCACTCGAGCTGCAGTATGAGCAGACCGAAATGGAGCTTTCCGCCGCAGCCTATGCCTACGATCTGGCGTGGGAGGAATATAATATGCTCATGAACGGCACCACCCTTGATATCTACGATGTTTATAAATCAAAGCTGAGCTGAAAAAAACAATACGAAGGGAGAAAAGCAGGATGAAGATTATTGATTTGACACAGCTGATGACAGCGTCCATGCCCGTCTATCCGGGTACGGAGCCGCCGCATTTAACGGTAGCCAATACCTATGAAACGGATGGCTTTCGGGAAACCTTGCTCTCCTTCTTTTCCCATACAGGCACCCACATGGATGCTCCCTTTCATCTCTTTGGAGATAGAACAAAGCTGAATGAAATGCCTGCGGCGCAGTTTGTCGGCAAGGCGCTTGTCATCCCCTGCATGCAGTATGGCGCAGGCGAGGAAATCGGCATGGAAGCCCTTGCTCCCGTCCGTCAGCTTGCGGATGAGGCGGATTTTCTTCTTTTCCATACCGGTTGGAGCCGGTATTGGGGCGAAGCGGAATATTTCGGGGACTATCCCGTTCCCTCTCAGGAGGTCTGCCGCTATGCGTTGGAAAGCGGCAAAAAGGGGCTTGGCTTCGATACCATCGGCATTGATCCCATCGCAGATGAAGGGCTGACACGCCATCGTCTGCTTTTGTCCCAAAGAGATATCGTGATTATCGAAAACCTCACGAATCTGGATAAAATCGGGGGAGGTCTGTTTCTCTTTGCAGCCTTGCCCTTGAAGTATGAAAACGCGGATGGTGCGCCTGTGCGTGCCGTTGCCATGCTAGAGGAAGAATAACGCAAATTTTTCCCCTTCCCTACATATCCTTTAAATAGCAAAGGAGGCGGTAGGATGAAGGGGATTTTTTTACGAAAGGAATGGGTGAGCCTTGTCTGCTGTTTCTGCATCATCGGGGTCTGCCTCGTGCATACTGCGCTTGGAAAGGAAACCAAAGCCCTTTTTCCCATGATGGGCGTGCGGGTGGTTCTGGATGCAGGGCATGGCGGCTGGGACCCAGGCAAAACAGGCACAGGCGGCGAGAATGAAAAAATACTGAACCTCGCAGTCACAGAAAAGCTGACGGAATATCTTGAGCAGGGCGGTGCGGAGGTCATTCTCACCCGTAATGCGGATACGGCACTGGGCGGCAGTAAGCACGCGGATATGGCAGAGCGGCAGCGCATTGCCAATGAAACAGGCGCGGATATCCTCGTCAGTATCCATCAGAATGCCTTCCCCTCTGCGAAGGCAAAGGGGGCGCAGGTGTTTTATCATAAAAGCAGTGAAAGGGGCAAAATCCTTGCGGAATGTGTGCAGGAAAGCCTGAAAAGCCGCGTGGATGGCAGCAATCGGCGTATGGCAAAGGAAAATAAGGAGTATTATATCCTCCGTACCACCCAAATCCCTGCCGTTATCGTGGAGTGCGGCTTCCTTTCCAACGCCGAGGAGGAAAAGCTGCTCAATGATACCGCCTATCAGGAACGGCTTGCATGGGCGGTTTATTGCGGCATCCTTGACTATTTTGAAAAAATCAGTATCATTTAAAGAAAAGAAGGTGTCGACGAAGTCGACACCTAAGTCGAAATCAGGATTTCGACTTGTTAAAACAGAAGAATAAACAGACGAGTTCCATCGGCTGAAGCCTTGAAACTCGCTGTTTTCCTCGCCGGAAGTAAATTCCGACTGCGGATTCCGGTCGGGAAACGCTTCGTTTCCCAAACCTTTCCGCGGTATCAGAAGGATTTTGTTTATGGGGGGAATAACTTCTGCATCGGAAAAAGAAAGGATGTATCTATGGAACATACATTTGAAGCATTGGGACTGCGTGCAGCTTTGGTCACCGCGTTGGCAGAGCAGGGCATCACAACCCCAACGGAAATCCAACAGAAAATGATTCCCGAAATTTTATCCGGCAAGGATGTCATCGGTCGTTCCGAAACAGGCTCCGGCAAGACCTTGGCATATCTTTTGCCCATTTTTGAAAAGCTGGATATGAATATCCGCGGCACGCAGGCGATTATCCTCACCCCCACCCATGAGCTGGCGGCGCAGGTCTATCATCAGGCGGAGCTTTTGCAGGAGAATGCGGGCATCGCGGCAGGCTGTGTCCTTCTCATCGGTGCGGCAGGCATCGGCAGACAGCTGGAAAAGCTGAAAGCAAAGCCGCGTATCGTGGTCGGCTCTGTCGGGCGTATTCTGGATTTGATTCGTAAGAAAAAAATACAGGCACATCTCGTCAGAACCATCGTTCTGGATGAGGGCGACCGCCTTATGGATGACGGCAACGTGGAGGATGTTGCCGCTGTCATCAAAACAACCCTGAAGGAGCGGCAGATTGTTCTGCTTTCCGCCTCTGTCAGCGGCGAAGCCAAGGCAAAAGCCGCAGCCATGATGAAGGCAGATGCGGTTGATTTGGAAGCCAAAAGCGGCGGCATTGTCCCCAAGGGCATCCATCATTATTATATCCTCTCCGCGCACAGAGAAAAATTCGCCAATCTCCGTAAAATTCTCGCAGGCGAAAAGCCGGAGAAGTGCATGGTTTTCCTCAATAACCCCGAAAATATCGAGGTCACTGTGGATAAGCTGAATTATCACGGCATCAAGGCGGCAGGCATCTATGGGCAGGCAAGCAAGCAGGAGCGCAAAAACGCCATGGATGGCTTCCGTGAAGGGCGTATCCATGTCCTCGTTGCCTCCGATATCGGCTCCCGCGGTCTGGATATCGAGGGTGTTACGCATATCATCAATCTGGATGTCCCCGAAGAACCCACGCATTATCTCCATCGTGCAGGCCGCTGCGGCAGAAAAGGCATGGAAGGCACTGCCATCACCATTGTCACCCCCTATGAACGCAAGTGGATTCACCGCTACGAAAAAACATGGGGTCTGCAATTTGAGCAGAAGGAAATGTCCTTCGGCAAGCTGGTCGATAGCCAAAAAACAAAAAAAGACATCATCAAGCCGATGAAAGCGAAAAAGCCTGTCATTGAGGATAAATGGGTAGAGGGTGACGGCTGGGGCGGATTTGACGATTTAGAGGATTTCGGTGAATTTGTCATTGAAACCGGCGGCGCACCAAAAAAATCCAAAAAGAAAAAAGCGAAGGAACAGCCTTTCTCTATGGCAAAAACGCCCAAAAAGCAGGGCAAAAAGGGCAAAAAAACAAAGCAGGCGGACGATAGTCTGGGCTTCTTTGCCAGAAAAGCGAAAAAACTTGCGGAAAAAGAGGCAAACCGTCAAAAAAGTCAGAAAAAGTAATTGTCCAAAACGCGATTTTCGGTTATCATATATACAATCAATACTTCCGTGCTTCAACGGAAAATCATAACTTTTAAGGAGGATTCAAGAATGAGCGATACTTGCGGATGTGGCTGCGGTCACGATCATGACGATCATGTACACGAAGAAATGGAAATGGAAACTTTAACCCTCACTCTGGATGATGATACAGAAATGGAATGTGGCATCCTTGGTGTGTTTGCGGTGGATGGCATTGCCGATAAGGAATATATCGCATTGCTGCCCCTGGAAGATGAAACCGTTCTCCTGTATGAATATAAGGAAAACGAGGACGGCATCGAGCTTCTCAATATCGAAAGCGATGACGATTTTGAAAAGGTATCCAATACATTCTATGATCTGTTCGATGACGAAGACGAATAATAGAAATGCAAGGGAACAGGGATAGAACACTATCCCTGTTTTTTGTGTTTTATAGTTGGAAAAGATTGGAGAGAAGAGCATGAAAGGAAAAAGAATAGCGGCATTTGCTCTGGCGTTGGTGCTTGGCGCTTCGGCGGCACAGCCTGCCCTTGCGGCAGATTGGCAGAGCAAAAATCCTCTGATTGCCCATGCCTTGGGGGAGGCAGACGGCAAAATCGAAACCAATTCCAAAGAAGCCTTCCTGACCTCTTGGCAGAATGGCTTCCGCGCCGTAGAGGCGGATTTCACCTATACCTCAGACGGTACCCTCGTCGTGCGGCACGATTTTGAAAAGGACGGCTCCTATTATCGTCTGGAAATCAAGCCGAGCGGCTCTCTGGTGATGGATACCAAAACCTTCACCTCGACCCCTGCGGTCTATGAGCAGACCCCCATGACAGCGGTGGATTTGCTCTATCTCATGCAGGAATACCCCGATATGTACCTCATAACGGATACCAAAACCACCGATAAGGCGCAGGTGCAGCGGCAGTTCCGCGATCTGGTGAATATCGCCAATAATATCGGTTCGCCCGAAATTCTGAGCCGCATCATTCCGCAGCTGTACAATAAAGAAATGCTCAGATGGATCAAGGAAATCTATCCCTTTGAAAACTGGATTTTCACCCTGTATCTTTATGCAAATCCAAATTATGACGATATCGCGAATTTCTGTGCCGCAAACGGCATTGATACCGTCACCCTGCATATCGACCGTGCAAAGAAGGAAAATATCTCCAAGCTGAAGGCAAAGGGGCTCAAGGTCTATGCCCATACTGTCAATCGCTACCGTATCTTTGAGGATGCTCTTGCCGCAGGCGTGGACGGCATTTATACCGACCGCATCAAACCCTATGAGCTTTCCTGGGTTGGACTTACGAACAGTATCCAGACCACAGAGCAAACCGTTACCGTAAAAGGGAAAGAAGCGAAGCTGACCACTCTCGCAATCTTCGGCACGCCCTATGCCCCTCTGCGGCAGATGGCACAGCTTGGCAAAAGGTTTTCCGCCGAATATAAAAAGGATGCAGGCACGCTCAATCTCACCGTCGGCAAAACCCTTACCACCATGGGAAATGAAATGCTCACGGATCACAGCGGACACCTTGTCACCAAAAAAGCCGATTTCAAGCTTCTCATCGGCGGCAAGGAAAGCGGCATCCAATGCTTCTATGTGGATGGCGAGGTTTATGCCCCCGTGGAGCAGATTCTCGCGCTGCTACAGTAAAATCTAAAATCCCCTTGGCTCAGGCGTTCGTGCCTGAGCTGTTTTTTTGCAGAAATCACATCTTAAAGGAATCTTAATTGTTTTTTGTCGAAAACTCCTTTAAAATAAAGAAAATTGCTTGTAACACAACAAAAAGGAGGGGCATACCTTGCGCGAAAACAGAGAGGCACACACATCGAAGCGAAAAAAACGCCCAACGGCGAAAAAATATGCGAAGCAGAGCATGACAAGGGAGGAGCACAGAAAGCACCTGAAACGCCTGTATCTCAAGACCCTTCTGATTACTTTGACTGTCTGTCTTGCGCTGCTTGGCGCGGCTTATGGTGTATTTTTATACATGATTGGCGGCTTGGATCGTACCGAGGTGGATGAGGATAATCTTTCCGTCAATGAAAGCGTGAATGAAAAGGTCATCAATATTGCCCTTTATGGCGTAGATTCCCGCAATCATGATTATAACGGCCGCTCCGATGTTGTCATGGTTGCCTCTGTCAACACCAAAACAGGGCAGGTTAAGCTGGTCTCCATCGCAAGGGACACCTATGTTGCCATCCCCGGCTACAATAACACCCGCATCAACCATGCCTTTTCCTATGGCGGGCCTGAGCTTGCCATCCGCACCCTCAATGAAAATTTCGGCTTGGATGTCACCGATTACGTCGCCGTCAATTTTGATTCCCTCGCAGAGGTGATTGATGCCATGGGCGGTGTCGAGGTGGATGTCACCGAAGCGGAGCGTCGGCAGATTAACGCCTATCTTCTGTCGGGCGAGCCCCTTTACGAAACAGGCTATATCACCCTGAACGGGCCGCAGGCGGTCAGCTATTCCCGTATCCGTAAAATTGATAACGATGATATGCGTACCTCCCGCCAGAGAGAGGTTCTTGCGTCCCTCTTTGAAAAGGCGAAGGAGATTAACCCTCTGGAATACCCCTCCTATGTGCGGAAGTTCGCCCCTATGGTGCAGACCTCCCTCAGCAATGATGAGCTTCTGAAATTGGCCTCCGTCGGTCTGAAGGGCAGCTCTCTTACGCTGGATCAGGCGGCGTTCCCCAATGAGTATATCCACGCCGAAGGGCAGACGATTGGCGGCGCATGGTATTATGTCTATGACTTGGCGCAGGCAAAGGATATGCTTCATGAATATTTGTATCAGGATATTCCCTTTGCACAATATGCTTCCTCCGGGGACGAAGAAAAAGATTAAAAAAATTTAAAAAAATAGTTGACAAATATTTTTTACGGGGTATAATGGGGTACAAGTTCAAAAAACAAAGGCAATGAAAAGAAGAGTACAGCCTGAAAGATTTTACAGAGAACCTCCGGTAGCTGCGAAGGAGGAAATGCGGAAGGGTTGGAAGATGGTCTTGGAGCCGCGCACCGAGAGGGTTTCCCTTTAGGCTGCGACGGGAGCGCCCGTGACAGCGCCGGAGTATCGGCAAATGCCCGTACTTGTTAAGGCAGTAATCGTGAGGTTGCTGTGAATTAGGGTGGTAACACGAAGCATATTATGCTCTCGTCCCTTTGACTGAGTGGTCAAACGGGAGGAGAGCTTTTTATTTTGCGTATAAAGAAAAGGTGGTTTGGGAAATGTCTGAAAAAGAAACGATGATTCGCTTAGAGGGTATCAAAAAGCGGTTCCGCACCAAGGCGGGCGAGCTGGAGGTACTCCATGGCGTAAGCGCAGATATTAAAAAAGGAGAGGTGTTCGGCATCATCGGGCTGAGCGGTGCCGGCAAAAGCACGCTGGTTCGCTGCATCAACCTTCTGGAACGCCCCACAGCCGGTAAGGTTTGGCTCGATGGCGTGGAGCTGACCGCCCTTGGCGATAAGGAATTGAGAGAGCAGCGCAGACACATGGGTATGATTTTCCAACAGTTCCATCTGCTGATGCAGAGAACGGCACTGGATAATGTCTGCTTCCCGATGGAAATTTCCGGTGTGCCGAAGGCAAAGGCAAAGGAAAGAGCCAAGGAGCTTCTGGATTTGGTTGGTCTGGCAGATAGAATGGAATCCTATCCGGCGCAGCTTTCCGGTGGGCAGAAGCAGAGAGTTGCCATTGCAAGAGCCTTGGCAACCGAGCCGAAGGTGCTGCTTTGTGATGAAGCCACCTCCGCACTGGACCCGAATACAACCGCAGGTGTTCTTTCCTTGTTAAAGGATATCAACACGCGCTTGGGTATCACGATTGTAGTCATCACCCATGAAATGAGCGTCATTCAGGAAATCTGTGATAGAGTTGCCATCATTGATGGCGGTCTGATTGCCGAGGAGGGCGGCGTGGAGGAAATCTTCCGTGCCCCCAAAACAAAAATCGGGCAGGAGCTGGTTATGCACGAGGGTACAAACCGAGAGGCATATACAGGCAAGCTGCCGTATTCCTATCGTCTGGTATTCAAGGGCGGCAGTGAAAATGAGCCTGTTCTGGGGCAGATGATGATTGAGCTGAAGAATGTCGTAAATATTCTGGCGGCAAATACAAGAACGATTGAAAATCAAGCCTTTGGTCAAATGCTGGTGCAGTTCCCCGAGGAAAAGGAAATTCGTCAGAAAATGATTCAATATCTCACAGACAGAGGCGTAGAAGTAGAGGAGGTAGAATATGTTTAAGGAAGGTATGCTTGCTCTGGTCGGGCAAGGCTTTATAGAAACCATTTATATGACAGTCATCTCTACAGTTCTGGCGTATATCATCGGCTTGCCGTTGGGCTTGGTTCTGGTTGTGACCGATAAGGATGGAATTCACCCGATTCCTTGGCTGAACAGCCTTTTGGGAATGATTATCAACTTCTTCCGTTCCATCCCCTTCTTGATTCTCCTGATTGCGCTGATGCCCTTCACAAAAATGGTGGTCGGCACCATCATCGGTGCGAAGGCGGCGATTGTCGGTCTTTGGATTGCAGCCGCACCCTTCATCGCAAGAATGGTAGAATCCTCTTTGAAGGAAGTGGAAATCGGCGTGGTTGAGGCGGCACAGTCTATGGGTGCCTCTCCCTTTCAGATTATGACAAAGGTGCTTCTGCCCGAGGCAAAGCCCTCCCTCTTGGTCGGTGCGGCAATCAGCATCACCACAATCCTTGGCTATTCCGCAATGGCAGGTATCGTCGGTGCAGGCGGCTTGGGTGCGATTGCCATCAACTATGGCTATTATAGAAAGCAGTCCGATATCATGTATGTCATGGTCATCCTCATGGCAATCATCGTATTGGTATTTCAGGAGCTTGGCATGCGTATTTCCAAGCACACAGATAGAAGATTGTAAGCCTGCTTTTTAGGCTTCACATAAAAAAACAAGAGCAAAAGAATATTTTTTTTAAAACAAGGAGGAAACGTACTATGAAGAAATTTTTTGCAATTTTATTGGCAGGTGTGCTGACAGTTGGTCTGGCAGCTTGCGGTGGCTCTGATGACGCAGCAACAAATGATGACAGCAATAAAGAGGAAATCACACTGAAAATCGGTGCCTCTCCCACACCCCACGCTGAAATCCTGAATGCAGCAAAGGATGAACTGGCAGAAAAAGGCATCAAGCTGGATATCGTTGAATTTACAGATTATGTACAGCCTAACCTGGCAACAGAATCCGGTGATCTGGATGCAAACTATTTCCAGCACACCCCTTATCTGGAACAGTTCAATAAGGAACAGGGTACACATCTGGTAGCAGTTGGCAAGGTTCATTTTGAACCCATGAGCATCTATGCCGGCACTGTAAAGGATCTGAAGGATATCCCCGCCGGCACAAAGGTTGGTATCCCCAATGACGCTACAAACGGCGGTCGTGCGCTGCTGCTTCTGGAAGCAAACGGTCTGATTAAGCTGAATCCCGATGCAGGCGTAACCGCAACAAAGCTGGATATCACAGAAAACCCCTACAATCTGGAAATCGTTGAAATGGAAGCTGCACAGCTGCCTCTGTCTCTGGGCGATCTGGGCTTCGCAGCAATCAATGCAAACTATGCGCTGCAGAATAAGCTGACACAGGATGACGCTCTGGCAACAGAGGATGCAGAATCCGTAGCAGCTAAGACATACGGCAACGTAGTTGTAGTAAAAGAAGGCAACGAAAATCTGCCCGGCATTGCTGAACTGATGGAAGTTCTGCATGGTCAGACAGTGGTTGATTTCATCAATAACACCTACGGCGGCGCAGTAGCACCCCTGCAGTAAGCAATCAAAAGGTATTTGAGAAAATCGAATCAATAAAAAACAGACGAATTTGCGAAAGCGGTTCGTCTGTTTTTTTGCTGCAAAAATAAAAATTCTGCCAAAAATGAGACTTTTTTGCAATAAAATCAAAAGATGAAAACATTTTTCAACAAGTGTATTTTTGGAAGAATCTGCCTTGACAAGCGAATATTACAGATGATAAACTGCTGAAAGTTAGATACAACTAACAGTAGAATGATTCTTTAAAAACAATCATTTTTAATCTTGCAGACACAAAAAAAGGTAATAGGGAAGGGAAACGAAAGGAGAATTTTATGAAGAACAAAGGAATGTACCGATTGCTGTCGGGCGTACTTTGCACATCTGTACTGTTGAGCAGTCAGGCTTATGCTGCCGCATCTGCGGATTACTCTGATTTTCCGCAGAATTGGTCCAAGGACGCAATGGAATTTGCTGTTAAGAATAATTTTATCACAGGAGTAAGCGAGGATAAAATCGCGCCGAAGGCTGCCTTAACACGCGCACAGCTGGCGGCAATCCTCTCTCGCGCGATGAAAACAGGCGCAGGCGATGTCAGCGTGCTGGATAACTTCACCGACGCGGATAAAAACGCATGGTATGCCGGCTCCATGGCAAAGGCAGTCGAGCTGAATATCCTCTATGGCGATGGAGATTCCATCTACCCCGATCGCCCCGTAACCAGACAGGAGCTGTTTGCCATTCTGGTCAGAGCCTTTTCCGTAACAGGCGGCGATGAAAGCACACTTGCATCCTATAACGATGCAGGCAGCATCAGCAGCTGGGCAAAGGCGGCAATCTCCGCAATGATTGCACAGGGCTATGCGTCAGGCTATGAGGATAAAACCCTTCGCCCCACACAGCAGGTAACAAGAGAAGAATTTGCACAGCTGCTGTATCGTATGCAGGAATTTTATGGCTCCTCCGCTGCTTCTGATGATAAAGCAGAGAATAAAGAAGAAGCCAAAGCAGATGAAGCCCCCAAAACCAATACTAAGAAAACCTCCGGCGGCGGCGGTTCCTCCTCTGGCGGTGGCTCCTCCTCCGGCGGCAGCTCCAATAGCGGCAGCACAGTAACCGCAGAGGCTATCGTGGATGCAGAAAAAGCAGTGGTAGAAAGCACCGATATGGGTACGTGGTTGCCTCTGGCATTCAAGGATGGCTATAGCATAGAAAAAGTAACTTCCGTAACGGTTGACGGCACAGATGTAACAGCGAAACTGTCCAAGGTAACCACAGATGGCACAATCGCAAAGCTGCCTCTGGTAGGGACACCCAAGCAGGTTGTTATCAAGAGCGGTGATAAAACACAGACCATCAATCTGAACGGCAGCGGTGCGGCATCCGTTTATGCAGGCACACAGTATCTGCCTAAGTATGTATGGGCGCATGGTGCTGTTGCAGCATGGGATTATTATCTGACAAACTACGATAAGGACGGCAATGTTCGTATCAATCCCGCAAGAACAACCTTTAATCTGACAGAAGAAGCAAACGCACATCCCTATTACTCCCCCGATGCGGAAGTAAAGGATGGCGAAAGCTTTGGCGAGGTTGTAGGTAATGTAACCATTATGTTCAACTTCAATACCGATGAAGAAAAAGCATGGTTCAACGGCATTAACAAGCTGGAGCTGGTAGAGTATAACGAAAACAAGAACACAATCAACTCCAATCTGACCTATACATCGGCAGGGGATGTTGCCCACTATAACAATAAGGTTGGCGAACTGACCATTCCCATCGGACAGAGCAATTTCCGCAATAACGGTCGTTACTATGTACGCGTAAAATCCAATGGCGGCGATAAGGCATCCGTATTGGTTCCCATCCATGTGGTAAATGAAAAAGCACCTACACTCCTTCTGAGAGAAACCGCGGTTTCCGGCAGAAACCTGCATTTCGATGTAAAGGATATGACGTATGCAATCACAACTCCCATCGAAAGCGTAACACTGACAGATCCGAAGGGGGATACAAAGGAACTGCGTTATATCAACGATTATTTCCTTTTCGGCGATTTGTTCGTTCTGTATAACGATGTGAACGCAGAAGAAGGCGTGAATAACCTGCCTTATAACGGCAATTATACCATCACAATCCGCAGCAACGGCTTTAAGGAATTCAGCAAGAGCTTCAACGTAACAGGCGGTAAGGATGTATCCTCCAAGCAGGCAGCTGTAGTTTATCAGTCCGCAGCGTATGACGTAATGACACACGCTACAGGCAGCGGCAGCGGCGGTGGTTCTTCCGACAGCAGCGGCGGCTATAAGGTTTCCGCAGACCTGTTGTTCGATAGCGACCTGCTGGCAAATGCACTGCTGTTGGAAGAAATGGGCGTAACCTGCGCGGCAGCAACAAAGGTAGTAGATAACTGGTACAATGTAATCTGCGACGCGGTATTCAATCAGGGCGATACAACTTATAAAACCCATACAGGCTATCTGAATGCAGTCAATGATGCAAAGGTAGCAGGTGCCGAATGGCTTGGCTACGCAGAATATATTGCGGCAGGCAATGTGAAAACAACCCCGAACAGACCTTCCGCAGTAAAAGAGGTTCTGGAAGATGGTCTGCTGGGTGATATTCAGCACAGCAATACCTATGGCAGATTGGAAGCACCCAAGGCTACAGTAGGCGAGACAAAGGAAAATCAGGATGTTGAAATTACCTTTGAAAATGCAGATGCTTACATGGGCAAGATTACAAAGCTGTATCTGAATGATAACTGGCAGGAACTGAGCGCAGATGCTTATACCATCGAAGGCAATAAGATTACAATCAAAGCAGACGCACTGAAAATCGGCGAAAATAAAATCACAGTAGATGCAACAGGCTACCTCAGCAATGTTGTTACCATTGATTATGCGAAGGAAACAGAAAAAGAACTGTCCCTTTCTGTAGCAACACCTATCAGCGAAGGGCAGGATGTTGTCATCACAGTAACAAATTCCGAAGGGGATTTTCTGAAAAACCTCAGCGGCGTTGTGCTGAAAAACAGCGACGGCACGGAAAAAACAGTATATCATCAGGGCTATGAAGGCAGCAATGCTGTTTACTATGTAGTAAGCGAAGATGGCAAAACCATCACACTGAAAAACGTAGAACCCGGTATCTATACCGTTTCCGTATCTGCAAACCACTATGAAACACTGACAACAGAAGAATTTACAGTAGAGAGAACAACACCTCTGAAAACAGCACCTTCCGTTGCAAAGCATGAAAAGAAAGACAAGGATGGTTTACTGGAAAGCACTGATTATTACCGTCTGACCTTCAGCGGTCTGGAGGGTAAGGACTTGGATACATATCTGGGCGCAATCAAAAAGGTAACCGTTGGCACGAAAGCATACACAGAAGCAACAAGCATTTACTTCCAGAATGATAACTATCGTACAAAGATTGCAGATTCCACCTATGGCGGTTATAAGGATGCTTTGGATTTGGCTGTAAACGGCATTGATGCAGAAAAGGGTACTCTGATTACTGTAGAGGCGAAGGGTTACAAAACAATGACCTATACACTGAAAGGTGATAGCGCAACTACCGACCCTACACCTAATCCCGGCGAAGATACTAAGCTGGATGCACCTGCATATACGATTGCTGAAAAGACCGAATACGGTGCAACGGGTAGTTATCCTTACTACAAAGTTACCTTCACAGGGGGTAATACAAGAGAATATGTGAAGAATATTACATCTGTAATGGTTCAGGGGACAGAGTACAGCCTTGTTTCTGGCACTGAGGTTGGAGAAAAGAGCACCTCTTATGTGAAGGAAACAGGCTTTGAAGATGATCTGAAACTGGGCACAGGCAGCTTTGTTGCAAATGGCAAAACAACAGTAACCATCAAAGCAACAGGCTATAAGGATCTGGTAATCAACTATGGTACCGATGCAACACCCACAGAACCCACAACAAAACCAGCACCCACAGGTAAGATTGAGCATAAGGAGGCAGATAATTATTATCAAGTTTCCTTTAATGGCAATGATGTATCTGATTATCTGAATGCAATCACTTCTGTAAAGGTTGGGAATACTGACTACACAGCAACGGAAGACTCTACGCCGACAGGCAAGCAGTATTCTCTTGGTATCATATTGCCGAGCCTGAAATTAGGCGCAGAAGGCTTTACAGGCAGTGGTAATATTACAGTTACTATTACTGCAACAGGTTATAAAGAAAATGTAGTAACATATACTATGCCCAACAGCGGCAATAGTGGCGGCGGCACAACTGCCCCTGGTACCCCCGAAACACCCGATAACGGCGGCATTACGGTAAAAGAATGCAAACTGAAACAAGATTGGAATGGCAAATTCTATGAAATGCGTTTTAATGGTTTCGATAATGAAAATGATTTAGCTTCTTTCGTCGATAGCATTACAGAAGTGCAGGTTGGCAATGATAAGAAGTTTACAAAGGCTACTTTCAGTTTTTCCTTTAGTGAGACTGAATTTGGTACTGTAACAGAAAATTATAGCGTTGGTATCAAATTCTACGAAAGCAGCCTTGCAGATGTAGAGGATGGTACTACAATTACGATTAAGGGTAAAGTTAATGGTAAAGATGTAACGATTACATATTCTCTGGTAAAAGAATAAAAACCCTAAACAAAAAAAGTGATTTTCCGTTTGGAAAATCACTTTTTTCTGTGTCCATAGGGTGTCCACAGGGGTGTCCACACCCCGTCTTTTTGGTGTCCAATGGGTGTCCAGTCCAGTCCACTTTGTCCAGTAAAGTCCGCCGTTTTTATTGCCTTCCGGTCGAGCCGAGTCCGCCGCGATCCTCGTTCCCAAGGTCGTCTGTTTCCGCAAATGTCAGCGTCGGCTGATGCGCAAATATGCGGAACTGGCAGATTCTGTCATTCACCTCAATCACCGTATCCCTGAGCGCAAATGCCGGCATGAACCACTGGTCATTGTTGCCGCAGTAGCTTTCATCCACAATGCCGCAGTGGTTCGTCTGGATGATGCCGAAGTTCTTGAAGGTCGAGCTGCGCGGCACAATATGCGCCTCAAACCCCTGTGGCAGCTGCATGGCAACCCCCAGCGGAATCAGCTGAAATTCGCCCTTTTTCAGCTCTACACGCTCTGCCGCACGCAGGTCAATCCAGTCGGATTTCCCGTCAATGTAGCGCAGTCTTTCGATTTTATCGCTCAGATATTTAATCTTGATTTTTTCCATATCTCGTTCCTCTCTCATTCTGCATGGTATAGGTAAAGGGAGCTGCTTTGCAGGGATTTCTGCACATCAATGATGCGCTGATTGAAGCTTCCCTTCCAGTGCAGCTTGGTATCCTTCAAGTCTGCGATGAATTTTCCATCCACTAGCACATCAATGTATTGCATCAGCGGCAGTGCGCTGATTTCCTCCCAGCGGTAGCCTGTATACAGCCAGATATTCTTCTCCGGGTATTCCAGCTTGACCTTCCTCGCCAGCCGTTCGATTTCCTCCCGATTGCCCGTATAAAGCGGATCGCCGCCGCTGAAGGTAATGCCGCTGATATAGTCGCGGGAGAGCAGGGAGAACAGCTCCTCCTCTGCCGCTGCATCAAAGACAAGCCCCCCATCAGGGTCCCATGTGACGGCGTTATGACAGCCCTCGCAGTGGTGCGAACAGCCGCTCACCCAAAGCACCACACGCAGCCCCTCGCCGTTGAGCATATCGTCCTTTGTAATATTATGATACCGCATTACATACTCTTCCTTTCTGCGATTTCAGCCATTTTTGCGTCATTCAGACGGGTATCCCCCTTCACGCGGGAGTAGGAAAGATAGCCGTTCATGCGCTCGATTTTTGTAAGATTTTTGCTGCCGCATTTCGGGCAAACGTCCATTTCCAGCTCCTGATGCCCGCAGTCATCGCAATAGGCAAGGGAAAGATTGACCCCCTCATAAAAGCCTAATTTCATGGCACGGCGCACAAGGGTGCGGATGGCATCCAAATTATAATCAATCGGGTATTTTACATATTGAATTTTGCCGCCGTTGGATAAATCCCAGAAGCGCTTTTCCAGATCCTGCTTTTCAATCGGGGTGATATCCTCGGTCACATGGCAGTGGAAGCTGTTGGAAACGTAGGGGCGGTCGGAAACATGCTCAATCACGCCGTATTTCTTGCGGAACTGCGTAATCTGCAAGCCGCAGAGGCTTTCCGCAGGCGTGCCGTAGATGGCGTAAAGATTGCCGTCCGCCTTCTTGTATTCCGCAATTTTATCATTGATATGCTGTAGGGTATCAATCGCAAACTGCCCGTCCTCAACCAGAGATTTGCCGTTGTAGAGCTCCTGCAATTCATTCAGCGCCGTAATGCCGAAGGACGCTGTCGCCGTTTTTAAGAGCGGCTTAATCTTTTCATGGAATTTCAGGTGACCGCCGTAAAAACCGCCCTCACAATACGCCAGAGGATTTGTAGAGGCACGCATTTCGCCGAGGTAGGCATAGGTACGGATATGCAGCTGACGAATCAGCTCCAGATAGTAATCCAGAACCTCGAAGAAGGGTCTGCTTTCCTGCTTTGCCTTGGCATAAATCATAGGCAGATGCAGGCTGACCGCGCCGATATTGAACCGCCCGACGAACACAGGCTTGTCCTCTGCATCGGCAGGCTCCATGCCGCCCCGCTCAAACCAGGGGGAGAGGAAGGCTCTGCAGCCCATGGGGCTGATGATGGCACCGTATTTCTTGTAAATCTCCGCTACATAGCCCTCACCTGTCAGAGAAAGCCAATCGGGGTACATGCTCTTGGAGGAGCAGAGAATCCCTGCCTCAAAGACATCCTCCAATTCCTTTCCTGCGCCATGCAGGTTTTCGTCATAGAGGAACACCAGCTTCGGGAAAAGAACAGGCTTTTTGCAGTTCTTTTTGCCCTGCCCTTTTCTGCGGACATTCAGCATAGTGATGGATGCGATTTTCGCAAATTTGCCTGTGCCTGTGCCGAAGGTCATTGTGATGAAGGGGTAATCGCCGCGGCTGGACGCAACGGTATTGAATTTATATTCCCAGCCCTGAAAGCCCTGATCGAAATCCTTCTGGATATCTTTCATGGCCTCTCTGTCTGCGATGCGCGCGGTCAGACCCATATCGATATAGCGGCGGTAATATTTTTCGTAGCTTTTCTCCGCAAATGGCTCAAGGAGCAAATCCACGGAGGGCACAGTAAAGCCGCCGTATTGCTGGCTCGCCGCGGAAAGCACGATATCCCCGATGACATCGAAGGCAACCTCCAGTGTTTTCGGCTCGTTATACCAGAGATTCCCCATCTCAAAGCCGCCTGTCAGCACATCCTTCACGTTAAACAGGCAGCAGTTCATGGTGTCCCTTCTGGCAGACATATCGTGGATATAGATATACCCATCCCGACATGCCTGCAGCTCCTCGGTTGTCATAAAGAATTTCTGATAAAGCTCTTTATTCAGCTGATTATAAATCAGAGAACGCTTGGTGGAAACAAGGGCACTGTCGGAGTTGCTGTTTTCCTTGTCCCCGATATACATGATGGATTGGCTTTTTTTATAGACCTCATCCAGCATTTTGACAAAATCCTGCTTATAATTGCGGTAGTCCCGATAGCTTTTCGCAACTTCGGGCTTGACCTGCTCGAGGGCGGCTTCGACGATATTGTGCATTTCTGCGATGGGGATGCCCTCACGCCCCAGAGAGCGCGCCTTTTCCTCCACGAAGGAGCAGATGAAATCCAGCTCCTCCTGTGTGAATTTTACCATGGCACGATAAGCGGATTTATTAACTGCAACCACGACCTTCTGCACATTCCATGCTTCGTGGGTATGATCCTTTTTGATGACATACATAAGCCTTCCTCCTTTTTCGGCAAGAAATAAAATTTTTGAGTATATCGAATACTATACTATATCTGGTGGTTAAAATCAATATATACGGCATATTTTAACAAGATATAGTTATTCTGCCTCATCGGAGAGCCTTGCCTGTCTGACCGCATGATGCCAGCCTGCCAGCTTTTCCTTGATTTTTTCACTTTCTGCCGCAGGGGAGAAGGCGGCGGAAACCTGCCAGTTGCGGCGGATTTCCGATAAATCTGCCCAATAGCCGACGGCAAGCCCTGCCAGATATGCCGCGCCGAGGGCAGTGGTTTCCAGTGTGGAGGGGCGCAGAACGGGTACGCCTGTGATATCGGACTGGAATTGCAGCAGGAAGGAATTTGCCGCCGCACCGCCGTCCACACGCAGCTCTGCGAGGGGAATGCCTGCATCCTGCTCCATAGCGTGGAGGACATCATAGGTTTGGTATGCCATGGACTCGACTGCCGCGCGCGCGATATGACAGCGGTTTGCGCCGCGGGTCAGCCCTGTTAGGCAGCCACGCGCGTAGGGGTCCCAATAGGGCGCACCCAAGCCCACAAAGGCAGGCACGAGATAGACACCGCAGGTATCGGGAACCTCTCTGCAAAGTCCTTCTGTTTCCCCGGCGGAGGAAATCAGCCCCAATTCATCGCGCAGCCATTGGATTGCCGCGCCTGCAACGAAAATAGAGCCCTCCAGTGCGTAGGTGATTTTGCCACCTAGACCCCATGCAATCGTGGTGACTAAGCCATTTTGCGAAAAAACGGGCTTGTCTCCTGTGTTCATCAGCAGAAAGCCGCCTGTGCCAAAGGTATTCTTGGCGGTGCCGGGGGAGAAGCACGCCTGCCCGAATAAGGCAGACTGCTGATCGCCTGCCGCCCCTGCAATCGGGATGCTTTCGCCAAAGAGAAGGGGGAGCGTGCTACCAAAAATGCCGCTGGACGGGCGCACCTCGGGCAGGATGGAACGTGGGATTTCCAGTAGATCCAGAAGCTCGGTATCCCATTCCAACGTATGGATATTGAACAGCATGGTACGGGAGGCGTTGGAATAATCGGTGGCATGAACCTGTCCGCCGGTCAGATTCCAGATGAGCCAAGTGTCAATGGTTCCGAAAAGCAGATTGCCGCTTTCTGCGAGTGCCTTCGCTTCGGGGACATTTTGCAAAATCCAGCGGATTTTTGTTGCGGAGAAATAGGCATCAATCAGAAGCCCTGTTTTTTCGCGGATTTTTTCGGTGTAGCCCTGCTCCTGCAAAGAATCACAATAGGGTGCGGTTCTTCTGCACTGCCAGACAATGGCATGATAAATCGGCTTGCCGTTGCGCTTGTCCCAGAGGATGGTGGTTTCGCGCTGGTTGGTGATGCCGATAGCGGCAATTTCCCTTGCGGAAATGCCAAGCTTGGCAATGGCATCGCGCGCAACCGAAAGCTGTGTTTCCCAGATTTCCAGAGCGTCATGCTCCACCCAGCCGGGGTGGGGATAGTATTGCTGAAATTCCTTCTGCGCAACGCTTTTCATCTGCCCGTTCTGGTCGAAAAGAATCGCGCGGGAGCTGGTTGTGCCTTGGTCTAAGGAAAGAATGTATTTCATGGGGAGCCCTCCTTTTTCTCAAAAAATTAGTATTGATTTTAGTATAGCAAAAAGCAAAGGAGGGAACAAGCGAACAGAAAAAAAGAACCCCCGCAGGCAGTGCGGGGGAATCGGATTATCTCATGTAGGGGTTGGTTCTGCGTTCTGTTTCCAGCGTGGTGGCAGGGCCATGACCGGAATATACCTGATAATCCCCGGGGAGTGCGGCGAGCCTTTTCAGGGATTTTTTGATATCATCCCAATCGCCGGTGGGGAGGTCTGTTCTGCCGCAGGAGCCCTGAAACAGGGTATCGCCGCTGAAAATGATATCCTTGCCGATAAAGCAGATGGAGCCTACGGTATGTCCGGGGGTTTCCATTACGTCAAATTCCATATCGCCGACGGTTACCTTATCGCCCTCGGAAACCAGAATATCGGGGTGAACGATGATGGGGCCGCCGACAAACTGGGAACAGTTGAGCGCAGGATCGGTGAAGACGGGCATTTCCTTTGCCGCGCCGACGATTTTACAGCCGAAATGTGCGGCAACCTCGTTGACGGAGCCGATATGGTCATAATGTCCATGGGTCAGCAGAATATGTGTAACCTTGAGATGATTCTGTTCTACATACTGATATAAAGGTGCAGGGCTGCCGTCGCAGTCGATGATAGCGGTGATACCGTTGTCATCGGAAATCACATAATTATTTGTGCCGACGGAACCTGCAGCGTAGCAAGCAATTTTCATGGGAAGTCCTCCTTGGTGTGTTTTTTCAAATTATAGCAATCCTAAGGGGATTTTGCAACCAAAAGGCGAGGGGGAATTGTAAGAAAGTCTTAAGAAATGGGGCGCGGGTTTTATGCTATAATCCAAATAAAGGGAAAGCGGTGCTTTGCGCCGATTGGGCGGAGGTGCGCCTAAAAGGAACAACAAATCGGAATTTAAGGAGGTCATATGAGTTTTACGATGTTATTGCTTCTCGCATACATAGTAATGGGTGTGGGAAGTTTTATCGCTTTTAAGCGAAAGCACAAAGCAATTGGTATAGCATTGCTGCTTGTAATAGTGCTTAGTATCTTGATTTTGGGATACATGTGGATTCATTCGCCAATGTAACAATCGGGATTTGACGAAGGAGTGTGATTGCATGAAAAAAGGTGTCATTCTGAAAGTTATTAGTAGTGTTTTTGCTCTCATAACTATTTTAGCAATCGCCTGTGCTATTACAGGTACAGGAAGTGGCTTCTTGGATTTGAGCAATATTGCGAGAGCCGTATGCATCGGGGTTGCTGTAATCTGTGGTATTCTTGCATTTGTAACTTGGAAATGCTCTAAGTCAAAAGCTTGACCAACTTCTAATTTATAGAGGAATATTTTATGGAGGTATCATGGTGACAAAAATTTTATTGATAATTATGCTGGTTCTTTATATTGCTTTGCTGATTATGCGATATAAGAAGAAGGATAATCCGAAAATCGAAGGGGGCGTGCAGGTTGTGCAGGGGATACTGTGGTCTCTCATTGCGGTTGACAGCTGGGCGGAACGTTCCATTGGGATGAGAATTGTTTACATAATCATCATTCTTATGTCGTTTATAGCCGGAATAAAGGAGCTTTATAGATGCAGGCAATAATTCTTTGTTCAATCAGAGAAATGAAACAAAGAAAGGGCGTGAAAGCACAAAAAAGAAATGGTTGGAGCAGATGGCAGTAATGGAAAAGACGGCATATTTTGCGGAAAGGAGAAAATGCAGATGAGTGTATATTATAGTATCGGAAGTATTTTATTGGGGTTGGCGGCATGGTGGATTCCATACGCGGCGCGAGGTAAGGTCAGAAATTTCGGCGGCTTGAGTAAATATGTTTTTTTAAGCTTTTGCTGCTGTGTGGCGGCGCTTTTTCTACAGTTTCTGGAGATTCGCTACCGTGTGCAGATTAGGGATTTTGCAGGGCTGATGGATACCATCGGGGCGATTGTGGTTGCGGCGGTTGTGCTGATTATGGGTACATTTGGCATGAATGGTGTGGTATATTTATACGTTCGGGAGAAATTTGAAGCAGTAAGATAGGAAAGGCGGCGCGGGTGCGCCTGAAAAGTGGCGGTTGGACAACATTAGTCATTCGCCCGTTTAGAACTTTTACGGCAAAACAAGGGCTTTCTCCCTTACTTTTTATGCTAAAAAGTAACAAAAACTTGGAACTGGTTTAGGTGTGTCCCAATAAGAAAATATGAAGAAGATGAAATAGCTGAAAGACTGCGGATATAAGGAAGTTTCCCGCAGGCATCCTTTGACTTAGGCTGTCAAGGGAAACTGACGCAGTAGCTGTAACTTTCAGCATTTCAGAATTCAGGGTTTCTTATCTGGGCGCACCTTCTGTAATGGATTCCAAACCTCCGCAGACGAGGAAAGGGACACATGGTTTCCCTTTCCAAACCCTTCCCCGCAGTGCCGGAAACGGCAGGAAGAAAGGCGGCGCAGGTGCGCTTGAAAGGAACGATAAATCGGAAATTTGATGGGATGGTGATATTATGAAAAAGATAAGGGCAGTTATGCTATCGTTGCTTGCTTGTACGGTTCTGCTTGCAGGGTGCAACACTTCCCCCGAAAGCAATGAAGAACAGCCCTTAAAGGTATATTCATTTAGCGGAGAAAATGAATATATTTCTGTGTCAAATGGTGTAATTATTTTAGATGGCAAAGATGAAATTTGCTATGGTGGCGATTTGAAAGTGATGTCAGACGATTTTTCTGATATTACCACATATTCAACTACCATTTATATCAATGGAAGTGAAAAAGAAATTTTGCTCTCTAATGGTGTTGATGATCAGACCGGTGGGACAATAGATGTTTCCGGAAATATTGGAAAAATTTCCGGGGACATTCTCGGAGATATTGATGATAAGTTGACTGATAATTTGTGGTTTGAATTGAAAACAACTAATTTGAGCGGAGAAGAAAACACTTATCAGGTACAATTAGAGACAACTGAAATCACAAAGGAAGTCAAAAAGTAACTTCTAAATTCGGATTTGAAAGAGGTGTTCGGATGAAAGCAAAGCGTATTATTTTATGCGTGGCAGTGGTCTTTCTGGCAGGGATTTTGGCTTATTCTGCTATACAGAGAAAGCATAACTTTACCCTTTCAAACGAGGACGGCGGCGTGAAGGCAGAACAGATACAGCCTGTTTTCGGAACAGTAAAGGTAAGTGGTGATATGGACACAGATGTGGTCTTTACCGATGTTGAAACGGGAGAGAAATACACAATCGGATACATTACGCATGGTATGACGGAAAAAATCAAGCTCGAAAGAGGAAAATGGTACAGTGTTGCGGGCAGTGGTAATCTTACGGTAAAGCCGATCAATGTTCGGGTGGAATAAATTTGATTTATCTGATAGTTGAAATATAATGAAGTAAAAGCGGTTTCCGTTCGGAAACCGCTTGATTTTTTTATCTTATTTTTTACGGGGATAGGGTTTTGATACGTCTGTCAGTTCCAGAAGGTAGTCAATGCTGGTATCAAAGAAAAGAGCAAGCTTTTTCAAGGTGTTTAAGGGAATGTTGATTTTGCCCAATTCATAGTCGGAATAGGTTGTCTGTGCAACATTTAGAATTTCTGCCATTTTCTTTTGTGAAATGTCTTTATCCTCTCTGAAATCCTTTAATCTTTGCAGCATATCCTCACCTCGTTTCAAGCTATGTCTTTATTAGACCATAACGGAAATACCAGTATTGGTTTTTAACGGTATTTCCGTTAATATGTAACTGAGGTGAGTAAAATGGAAAAGCAAAAGCGGTTTCCGTTCGGAAACCGCTTTTTTGTAAAGTTTAGGTACACCCTTTACAAAGGGGGAGACAAGGGCAGAGCCTTCGCAATTATTTATTCTTTAAGTATTCATCAATCGCGGCGGCAGCCTTTTTCCCTGCGCCCATTGCGAGGATAACGGTTGCTGCGCCTGTTACGGCATCGCCGCCGGCATAAACGCCCTCTCTTGTGGTCTGGTTTGTTTCCTCGTTGACAACCAGACAGCCCTTACGATTTGTTTCCAGACCCTTTGTGGTGCTGCGAATCAGGGGGTTCGGGGAGGTGCCGAGAGACATGATAACGGTATCTACATCCAGCACATAATTGGAGCCCTCGATGGGGATGGGGCTTCTTCTGCCACTGGCATCGGGTTCGCCAAGTTCCATTTTCAAGCATTCAATGCCGCAAACCTGACCATTGCCGTCATTGAGAATCTGTACGGGGTTTTCGAGCAGGTGGAATTCAATGCCTTCCTCTTTTGCGTGATGCACCTCTTCCAGACGGGCGGGCATTTCCTTTTCGGAACGGCGGTATACGATATAAACATGCTCTGCACCCATACGCTTTGCGCATCTTGCCGCATCCATGGCAACGTTGCCGCCGCCGACAACAGCGACTGCCTTGCTGTTGCGGATGGGGGTATCATATTCGGGCAGATATGCCTTCATCAGATTGATTCTTGTCAGGTATTCATTTGCGGAATAAACGCCGACCAATGCTTCGCCGGGGATACCCATGAAGGAGGGCAGACCTGCGCCTGTGCCGACAAAGACAGCATCGAAGCCCATATCGTCGATGATTTCATCAATGGAAAGCACCTTGCCGATAACCATATTTGTCATAATCTTTACGCCCAGAGCAGTCAGCTTATCAATTTCCTTCTGCACGATTGCCTTGGGCAGACGGAATTCGGGAATACCGTAAACCAATACGCCGCCTGCCTTATGGAAGGCTTCGAACATGGTTACTTCGTAGCCCTGCTTTGCCAAATCCCCTGCGCAGGCAAGTGCGGAGGGACCGGAGCCGATGACAGCAACCTTTTTGCCGTTGGAGGCAGGCTTTTCGGGCAGCTCATCGCAGTTTTTCATATACCAATCGGCAACGAAGCGTTCCAGACGACCGATGGCAACTGCCTCGCCCTTCATCCCTCTGACGCATTTGGATTCGCACTGGCTTTCCTGCGGACAAACACGACCGCAGACCGCAGGCAGCGCATTGGTAGAGGTGATGACCTTATAAGCCGCCATGAAGTCACCCTTTGCAACCTCTGCGATGAATTCGGGGATGCGTACATTAACGGGACAGCCGCTCACGCAGGGCTTATGCTTACAGTTCAGGCATCTCTGCGCTTCTTCGATTGCCATTTCCTCGGTATAGCCGAGGGAAACCTCTTTAAAGTTTTTATTTCTTACATCAGGTGCCTGTTCGGGCATCTTGATTTTTTCCAGACTCATATTTGCCATGATACCGTTCCTCCTTATTTGATCAGTTCATTTGCCAGCTTATCCATGCGGCAGATGTGGGTTTCTGTCAGCTCCGCTTCTCTTGCCTTATAAATGGAGTTACGGTTCATCAGCTCGTCAAAATCCACCTCATGCCCATCAAAGTCGGGGCCGTCTACGCAGGCAAACTTAATTTTGCCGCCAACGGTGACACGACAGCCGCCGCACATGCCTGTGCCGTCAATCATGATGGGGTTCAGAGAAACAATGGTTTTGATGCCGAAGGGCTTTGTGGTCAGGCTGACGAATTTCATCATGGGGATGGGGCCGATGGCAATTACAGCATCATAGCTGTTGCCTGCCTCAATCAGGGCCTTCAGCTTATCGGTAACGAAGCCCTTTTCGCCCTGAGAGCCATCATCCGTCATGAGGTAATAATTGGTAGCAACGGCGTTCATTTCGTCCTCCAGAATGACGATATCCTTGTTTCTGAAGCCGGCAATGACATCGACCTCTACACCGAGGTTATGCAGTGCTTTTGCCTGCGGATAGGCGATGGCACAGCCAACACCGCCGCCGACAACAGCAACCTTTTTCATGCCGTCATATTCTGTGGCAACGCCCAGAGGGCCGACAAAATCCTGAATGGTATCGCCAATCTCTTTTGCGGCAAGCAGCTTTGTGGAAAGCCCTACCTTCTGGAAGATAATGGTAACGGTGCCTTTTTCTCTGTCATAATCTGCGATGGTAAGCGGAACTCTTTCGCTGAATTCATCCACGCGGAAGATGATGAACTGACCTGCCTGTGCCTTTTTGGCAACAAAGGGTGCTTCAATCTCCAGCAGAGTGACCATGCTGTTGAGCTCTCTTTTATTCACGATACGAAACATGGGTGGTTCCTTCCTTTCTCTACGTTTGGGATGCCGAAAGGCTTTTCTTTCGGCAGTATTTTTGATAATATATAGATTGCATCTATCATAACACAAAAGGTTTGCGGAAAAAAGATAGAAAACTGCCATTTTTCCTTAAAAATAAATACAAAAGTTTATGGGAAACAAACAAACGCGGGACGAAATTTGTCCCTGCAAGAAAAAAGGAGATTTGTTATGGAAAATAAAATGAATACATTAGAGGATTTGGTGCGGATTATCCGTATTCTGCGCAGCGAAAACGGCTGTCCGTGGGACAGGGTGCAGACGCATGCATCCATCCGCATGGATATGCTGGAGGAGGCTTACGAGGCGGCGGATGCGATTGACAAAAAGGATATGAAAAATCTCTGTGAGGAGCTGGGGGATGTGCTGATGCAGGTGGTCTTTCATGCGGAAATCGAGACGGAGCAGGGCGGCTTTACGATGGGGGATGTGATACAGGGCATCTGCGAGAAAATGATTTATCGCCATCCGCATGTATTCGGGAGCGGCAAGGCGGATACGGCGGAGGAGGTGCTCATCAACTGGGAGGAGCTGAAGAAGAAGGAGAAAAGGCAGGAAACTCAGACAGAGGTCATGCAGAGTGTGCCGGAGGCATTGCCTGCGCTCATCCGTGCAAGGAAGGTGCAGAAGAAGGCGGCGGATGTCGGATTTGACTTTCCGGTGACGGCAGATGCCATGCGGAAGGTGTACGAGGAGGTACAGGAATTAGAACAGGCAGTGCGAGAAAATGGGGAGATTGAGGAGGAATTCGGGGATATTTTGTTTGCCTTGGTGAATATCTCCCGTTTTTTGAAAATAAATCCTGAGTTTGCCTTGACAAAAGCCATCAAAAAGTTTATAAATAGATTTGAATATATTGAGAAATCCGCCCTTTTAGAGGGCAAAGCTCTTTCGGAGATGTCTTTGGAGGAGATGGATTTACTCTGGGATGAGGCAAAAATCAAGCTGAATCCAATGCAATGATAAATAACTATTAGGAGGCAAACACAAATGAACAAATCTGATCTGGTTGCGGCAATCGCAGAAAAAGCAGAAATGAGCAAAAAAGACGCAGAAAAAGCACTGAAGGCTTTTGAAGATGTAGTAACAGAAGAACTGACAAACAACGGCAAGGTACAGTTGGTTGGCTTCGGCACATTCGATGTTGCGGAAAGAGCAGCGCGCGAAGGCAGAAACCCTCAGACAGGCGAAGCAATGCCTATTCCTGCATCCAAAGCACCTAGATTCAAAGCAGGCAAGGCTCTGAAGGATGCAATCAATAAATAATTTGTTTTTGAATGATGGCCCTTTCTGTGAAGAAAGGGCTTTTCTTTTTATTATGGAAAGGAGCAGAGGAAATGCGTGTAGATAAATTTCTGAAGGTGTCCCGTATCATCAAAAGACGCACGATTGCCAATGAGGCGTGCGACGCAGGCAGGGTGATGATTAACGGAAAGGTGGTTAAGGCAGGCGCAGAGGTGAAGATTGGCGATATTATCGAGATTCAGTTCGGGAATAATACCACAAAGATTGAAGTCTTAGACTTAAAGGAATCCACCAAAAAAGAAGATGCCGTTAACATGTACAAGTCCCTTTAATGAGGATGATTTTTCAGCGAAATTTTTAAATTTTACGCCCGACCTCG